>Ga0308006_10001046_pt1 | contig 9819 bp, 13 predicted proteins | sample Neamet69_FD_203150 | JGI IMG/M metagenome (GOLD analysis project Ga0308006, IMG submission 203150) | Marine microbial communities from water near the shore, Antarctic Ocean - #69 | ecosystem: Environmental > Aquatic > Marine > Unclassified | place: Southern Ocean | collected 2014-06-07 | reverse complement strand
TTTTGGCACATTAGTTACTTTATCTGGTACTTACAACCAGCCAAATTTAGCAGTAGACCCGATTAACGCTGGTAAGTACGTTATATCCTATCAGGATGGTGCTGATTCAGATCATGGCTATGCCGCAGTGGTCACAGTGGCAGGCACAACCCCAAGTAGGGGGACTCCAGTAAAATTCCTTAGTGCTGCTTGCGAAAGCCCGCATGTAGTTTATGATTCTGGCGTTTCTAATTCGTTTGTAATTGCTTTTGTTGATGCAGGAGATTCCAGAAAAGCAAAAGCTGTTGCAGGAGTCGTGGCAGGAACGTCATTAAGTTTCGGTTCTACAATTAATTATAACGCCACTTCAACTGCTTCAACATACATTGCGGCAGACCCAAATACTACTGGATCATTTGTAGCTATTTCAGACGATGGAACAGCTCTCGTAACAATTATTACAAGAAGTGGTACAAACACTGTAACGGCTGGAACAAGTCACGTTATTTACAACGCAGCCAACGAAAATGGTGCTATCGAATTTAACCCATCAAATTCTAAAAAAGGTCAGTTTGTTTTTGTCACAGAAGATCGTTCAGCAAGCCCATATAAAGGTACAAGCGTTTTAGGGCAAACTCCCTCTACTGGCAGTGTCTTAACCATTGGCTCAACTTACTACGTCCAATCAGACGGCACAGTATCAACAGCATCAACCTCACCTGCTGTGAATGCTGGTAAAGCAGTATCCTCAACTTCATTAATATTAAAAGGTAATTCCTAATGCAAACAATTACATTTAACACAGGCAACGTATCAGTCTACACATTCGCAGACGATGCAACGCTAACTACTTCTGCCGACAATATCACTACTCCAAGTTTTATTATCGGTGACATGAACTCCAGTAATTCCACAATCCACACGGGCGTTACAATTCCTGATGGATGGCAAGGCGGTAAGCACACGTTTGACGGAACATCATGGGCAGCAACGGCTGGTTGGGTTGATCCTAAAGTAGCACAAATTGCAGCACTACAGGCTGAGATTGATGCGCTGAACGCGTAGGATAAATTATGTCATTACTTTATGGGGGCGAAAGGTTCGATGGGTACAACAAACCCAAAGCATCAGCCAAAGGTAATAAATCCCATGTAGTTGTTATTAAAGATAACGGGAAAGACAGAATGATTCGCTTTGGGGAAAAAGGCGCATCTACCGCCGGTAAACCAAAGCCAGGTGAATCGAAAGAGATGACAGCAAAGCGCAAATCTTTCAAAGCTAGACACGCAAAAAACATTGCTAAAGGTAAAACCAGTGCGGCCTTTTGGTCTGCAAAAGTAAAATGGTGAGGAGGTGATCGTGGGGTTGTACTCAAACATAAACGCTAAACAAAAAAGGATTAAAGCAGGATCGGGAGAGGCCATGAAGAAGGTGGGTGCGAAAGGCGCACCAACCGCTATGGACTTTAAAACGTCAGCCAAAACAGCTAAGAAAAGGAAGTAACAATGCCAAACGTCAAAGGAAAGAAGTTTCCCTATACCGAAACAGGTAAGAAAGCAGCAGCAGCATACGCAGCTAAACCTAGCGCAGTTAAGAAAAAGCCAGCTAAGAAAACAATGTCAAAGTATGGTTATTAAAGAGTGTGAATAGTGTGGTCGTCTCCACTTGAGCTATACCCTGCTCACGCTGCTCTTATCGCAGCACCACAAGGTCAAGTGCAAGTAGCAGAAGTTCAAGTGGAGTACCGACTCCAATCCTATACCCCAGTTCAGCCTCCAAAGGCTCCTTACCAATTAATTCAACATAATTATTCTCAGAGGTTGTGGATATGCTAGCAGAGCTTATGATAGCTAACGCTGCCTTCAAGGTAATTAAAACTACCCTTTCCAATGGGAAAGAGATTGCAGACGCAGGTGCAGCACTAGGTAAATACTTTGGTGCTGAGAAAGCAATTCAAAAACAAGTTTCTACTGGTACTGGAAATGTCCTAGAGGCTTTCCAAGCCAAAGAGGCTCTTGCAAGACAAGAAGCAGACCTTAAATTTATGCTCAATAAGCAGCGACTCCACGGGTGGGTAGACTTTTTAGCATTTAAAGCACAATACACAAGAGACTTGCGAGAAGCAGAACAGGCGAAAGTAAGAGAGAAGATCAAAAGACAAAAGGCACTAGACGAAAACCTGTCGGCAGCTATCAAGGCGTTCGGCATTGTAATAGTAATAATAGCAGCCGCTTTCGGCGTTGCATTTTATGTGAGATAAAACGATGAGCAACTTAACAGATGCAGAAAAAGACGAGATTGCTGAACTAGCGGCTGATAAAGCATACCAACGCTTTTATTCTGTTGTAGGTGAGAGTGTCGTTAAAAAAGCTGTATGGATATTAGGCGCAGGAGCTTTCGCAATCTGGGTGTATTTTAGTGGAGACATACCAAAATGAGTAAGATAATAGAGATGCTACGGAAGCATGAGTCTGTGGAGACTCACGCATATGAATGTTCTGCCAACAAAATAACTGTTGGAGTTGGTCGCAACATCGACAAGGATGGAGGAATTGGCTTGTCTAACGATGAGATAGACTACCTTTTGGCCAATGACATTAAACGTGTAAATGGCGAACTATTGCGCAGCTTTGATTGGTTTAACTCATTAGACCAAGTACGAAAAGATGCGATGATTGACTTGTGTTTTAACATTGGCCTTCCGCGAATGAAAGGGTTTAAGAAAGCTTTAGCGGCGATGGATGGTGTTGACTACGATACGGCAGCATTAGAGTTCCTAGATAGTCGATGGGCTAAACAAGTTGGATCAAGAGCCGTTACCATCACGAATATGATTCGGTCAGGAGAGTATTAATATGGGAATACTCAGTAATATATTTGGCAGTGGAGATGTAATCTCAAAAGGAATGGATCTGATCGACTCTTTCCACACGTCTGATACTGAGATGATCGAGGCTCGTACTGCTGCAAAAACACAGCTTATGCAAAGTTATGCCCCATTCAAGATCGCCCAGCGAATCCTCGCAACACTCTTCGCAGTAACTTATATATCAACGTATGTCCTAGTAATCATTATGACTTTTCAAGGACAAAATGTTGAAGCCGTTAAAGGTATTCTTCAAGAGTTTCAAATTGATTGGATTATGCTTTCAATAGTTATGTTTTATTTCGGCGGTGGTTTAGCTGAAAGTGTAATGAAGAAGAAGTAACTTAACCTAAATTAAAAACCCACTTTAAACATTTGGCCATAGGTCGGTATAACTGTGGGCAGTATATGAACTTCAGCAATTAATAGGAGCGCCGATATGGCCCTTGAACTAAATGATCCGATAAATCCGTCAACGCTTACAGGCCCAGCCACGCGCTCAATAGTGTCGGCAGACGAAACTGTATCTGGCCAAATGGACAAGATACTCGCTTCAAACTCACCCTTGTTGCAACGGGCTAAAACCAGAGCAGCACAAGCAGCAAACTCAAGGGGTTTGTTAAATAGCTCAATGGGTGTTCAAGCTGGGGAAGAAGCCGTTCTTACCACGGCAATGCCGATGGCCCAACAGGACGCGGCAACTTACAACAAACAAGGGCTAACTAACCAAACAGCGGCAAACCAGTTTGGATTATCTAACCAGAACTTCCAACAGCAAACAGGAAAGGGCGCGTACGCAGATACAACAAACCCTGGCGGTCTTCTTGGTGCAAACCTAGCCAACCAACTAAAACTGCAAACAGCGCAGAATACGTTTGCTACAGGTGAAAAAGCATTAGACCGGTCACAGCAAACTTCGATGCAGACAGGGCAGAATACGTTTGCCTCTGGTGAATCCGCGTTAGACCGGTCACAGCAAACTTCAATGCAGACAGGGCAGAATACGTTTGCTTCTGGACAAGCTGCTCTTGGTCGAGCGCAACAGACATCGTTGCAAGACGATCAGCAGACTTTTGCTACTAGCGAAAAAGCGTTAGACAGAACACAGCAGACCACGATGTTGGCAGATCAGCATACCAATGCCGTAGCACAGGCAAAGAACCTAAGTGAGTATGAAACAGCGAACATAACGTTGCAGGGTTCGTTGCAGACTGCGCTAAGCAAACTTGGTCAAACTAACAGCCTTGAACTAACCAAGTTGAATGCAGACCTCGGTGTTGGAAAACTAGACGCACAGGTTTACGCTAACACTAGGGGTGCATATTTACAGTCAGTCAGTGAGCTTGTTCGTCAGTCGCAAATAACTGTTGGAGAGCTTCAAGTAAAAGAAGGTATTAGTGCAGAAGATAAGACGAAGATGTTGGCTGACCAAGCGACTCTGCTGACCAGTCATTTAGCAGCGCAGAAAACACTATATTCATCTTCAGCCACTTGGTCTAAAGACTGGGCCAAACTCCCCTCCGCTGGCGTATTAGATAACAAGACTAGAATTGATAATCTTTATCAGAGAGTTTTAGGTAGACCCGCAGGCGAAGCTGGTCTGAACTACTACGGCCCTCGTTTGGCTACCGGTATGACAGACGCAGAGCTAACGGCTATTTTACAAAATAGCGAAGAATTTAAAAGTAAAACATAACAGGATCTTAATATGAGCTTTTGGAATACAGTTTTTGATAAAGTTGGAACAGCTTTCGACTGGTTAAGTAAAAACGAAGCGGCTGCTGACTTTGTCAGTGGCGCTGCTTTGCAGATGCTGACCAACGCGGCATCTCAACGAACAAGAGAAGCGGATGCAGAACAGGCCAGACGAGATGAAGAACGCAAAAGAATCAACTACGCCCCGATTGAAAACTACACAGGTAATCTTACTAACAACGGTGGTTTACTTACTAACGGCTTGCTTTCAAAAGCTAACTAGAAACTAAAGGAGTTAGATCATGCCAAGCATTGATGATGGTTACGGAAACGCCCAAACAACAAGAAACAGAAAGTCTACTCGCGGCGGTACTCAAAGTGATGATGTTCGTCAACAGCTTGAAGGCGCACAAGTTAAACTCGGCAATGCCAAATACGACAAGGATGGTATGTACGTCGTCACGGCAAAAGGTCTGGCAGCTAAAGCTGCGGCAGATAAAAAAACTTCTGATGCTAAAGCTATGGCAGACGCAGCAGCTAAACGTGCAATAACTCAAGCAGAAGGTAAAGCAGCTAAAGCTGCGGCAGATAAAAAAGCTTCTGATGCTAGCGATATAGCAGCAGCAGCAGCTAAACGTACAATAACTAAAACAATAACTGATGCTGAAACTGATTTTTTAAAAGATAACAGTGCTAAAGGAGCAGACGACGGGACTGGCCTTATTACCCTAGCCCAAACTGACACTGGAACTGACACTGGAACTGACACTGGAACTGACACTGGAACCGGTACTGACACTAACACTGGAACCGGTACTGATACCGGAACTGGCACTGATAGTTCAGTTACAGCAGCGGTAGCTGCGCTTCAAGCAGAATTAGATGCCGCCACCGCTGCCGCTGCTGCTGCTGTTAATGCCGCTAAAATTGCCAGTGCTGCGGATAAAGCTGCGGCTGAAAAGTTAGCTAAAGAAACTGCTGCTAAAGCTGAAGCGCTTCGCATAGAACGAGACAACTTAGCCTCCGTTGATAAACTTAACACCAGAATTGGAACGACAATAGAGACAGATAAATCTGTTGAAGAGACTGGTCTGGTTAGTTCTTGGATGCCCGATTGGCTAAAGGAATCATTAAAGGGTGAAGGCAATTACGATCCTGCATGGGTAGAAAAGAACAAGGCTGCTGGGGCCAAGTCGCTAGAAAATATGTACGCTTCTGGGCAGCTACAACGCCCTATCTCTAACATCACGGACAGCTACGGCAATGCCATTGGCGGGGTAGCAAACAGTCAAGACAATACTGCTATGCAGAGATTAGCAGCGGAAGGAAGCACCGACCCTATGGGCGACTTGTCTTCTCAAGTAGTTAAAGAAGACGGAATAGACTCTTCATTCACGGGCGCATTCAATCAAGCAATCAATGGCGCAGATGGTAGCGAATACACGGGTGGTGGTGGTTTATTAAAGTTCTCACAAGACCAAGATAAGAAGGCTATATTCGGTGACGCGGTATCGCCAGTGGATGGCTTTACTGAGGCTGAGAGGTTTGGTGATAGCGATGAGTTTGCCACTATTGATTCTAACTTAGATGGGAATATTGATGCGGCAGAATCCACTACTCTTAGTTTAGAAAAGTTTAGAGATAATCTTGGTTTTGCTAGTGCTGTTGAAGCCCAAGCTTTTTGGGACTCGATGACCCCAGAAGAGCAAGTGATATTTAATAGTAAAGAAAACCCAAGTAGCGGTACGAAAATGCTTCAAAGTATATTCGGTCTATTCATCCCAGGGGCTGGTTTGTTAGAAGAGTTTATGTACAACGATGATATGACGCTGCAAGAGAAGTTTGATTATGCAGTCAATACAGCAAAAACAGTTTCTAAAAATAAAGATAAATTAGTATCTGTCGCTGACAGTCAGGGTGGCGCTTCTGAAGGGGTAGTCGATACCCCAGATGGCTCCGTTGAAAACCCAGACTTGGCAGAAAGTGACAATGTTAAGTACCAGACTTTAGAAAGCTATTTAGCTATTTTCAATAACTATAAGTTTTAGGAACAAATTATGCCAGTAGATAATATGCAACAGCCAGAGCAACAAGCTCCAAACCAAAACGTCCAACAGCCACAACAGGGGCTGATTCAAAACGCTCAGCAAGAAACTGAAGGTGGCGAAGGGGCTGACGCAAACGCAGATGAAACTTATAAAGTCATCTCTGGGCAGATGTTAAATCTTCTGTACGATTCACAAGAATCATTCCTTGAGACGATGCGCGTAGGTGGGCAACAGGAGTCGGCAGTGATCCTTGCTAGGATCATGGTAATGTCGATTAACAGCTTGAGAATGTCTGGTAAACGCATAGAGCCTGGCGTAATGCTTATGGCTATGGCTGAGCTATCTCAAGCTCTTGGTGAAGTTGCCATTAAAGCTGGCGTAATGGATAAAGACCCACGAATGATTGAAGAGTCTTTCTTCGCAGCCATTGCCAAAGCCGATGACGAACTTCAAAAAGAAGCACTTAGCGATGAAGATAGAACATCTTATGCAACCTTGATGAAAGCGCTTAGATCCATGCAACAGAAGTCAGAAAAAGACAGGATGGCGCAGCCACAGGCAGAAGCGCAGCCACAGCAGCCGGAGGAAATGGTATGAACATTGGAGAACTACTAGGTGCAGGATTGTTAGGTGGAGTGGGCAATGCTGCTAAAGGCGCGGGTGATCGTCTTCGTGAAGAGGCTAAGCAGAAGCGAGATATGGCTTTAATAGATCAAGAACAAGTAAACGCGGTAGCTCTTCAAACTCAGGCTGACGATGCCAAAATGGATCAACTAAAAGCGCAGGGATTAGTAACTCAAGCTATAGATGACAATCAATTTGGTAACCAAAGTGGACTTCTGGCTCAGCGAGGTGACATAGACGCTGCCGCTGCGGTAGTCGCCCAAGCAAATAAGATAACTAATTTAGTTAAAGGTAGCGAATTAGCTCAAGACCTTGCAACAGTTGAATCGATACTTGCCCAAGGTGTAGATGCAAACCAAGCGAAACTACAACAGGCACAGACTAAACTTGAAGAGTCTATAGCAAAAAATGCAGCTAGTGTAAAAGCTGGAGTTGATGCAGATGCGGTAGCACAAAAAGTTACAACTGATGCAACAGTAGTAGATAAGGCAAACACTCAGGCAGACAAGACAGCCTTGAAGCTGGCTGAAACGCAAATGAAGATGGCTGTTTATGACACTACTACAAATAAAAATGTAGCAGACGCATTGGCCGCAGCGCAAGCGACGACAGCAGCAAAGCTTGGCGAGACGAGGATGGCAGAACTTACTGCGAATAACTTAGTAGCCATAGAGAAGATCAAAGTTGCTAAAGTTGGCAATACTCAAGCGTTCTACAACATGACCACTGGAACAGAGCAAATGTACGTTTATGATAGTAATGGTAACTGGCAGCCAAAGGCTGGCACTAAAGCTAAGACTGCTGCTGCTTCCAAAGGATCTTACACTTTCGAGGACGTAGTGATTGATGGAGAAAAAGTGACAGGGTATATGAAAGGCGATGAATTTATAGTCGTTGGAACGCCAGTAGATGATGATACTAAGGATAGTAGTTCTTGGGATGCTGAAAAAGTAACCAAGTTTGCGAACAAGCAAGCTTGGCTACAGATGGGAACCAGTCTTGATAAATTCGGGGAACCAATAGGAAACATTGGGCCGAAAGAAAGAGCGAAAGTATCAAAAGATACGGCTACCATTGTTAAACTTTGGAAAGCTAATAAGTCATTAGATTTGGCCGGCGTTATGGATGATGTCTTTTCTGGTAAAACGACTGGTGGATCAACTAGTGGATCAACTAGTGGATCAACTGGTGGATCAACTGGTGGATCAACCGATGAAGCAAAAGACTTATCTGACGGGCAACGGGCGATTGACGCCGGTAACAGAACCCTTAAACAAGTCGTTGATGCACTGAAGAAAAAGTATCTGAAAATAGATACCAGTGGTCTTACAGCTAAATAGTAAACCCAAACAGTAACCTCACCAAACAAAGCCCGACTCCGTGTCGGGCTTTTTCGTTTCTGGCCATTATTTAAAGGTAGCAGTATGACTGACAACTTAGACTTTGGGATGTTTTCCGGCCCTGTGACCAGTGTTGAAGATGAAGACTTTGGAATGTTTTCTGGCCCTGTAGCCAGTGATGAAGATAAAGACTTTGGAATGTTTTCTAATCCTCTGCCCAGTGTTGAAACTGCGGTAACACCTCAACTAGAAGCCCAAAGCCAAACACAGGCATTCAAACCTATTAAGGTTACTCCTGATAAGCAAGGATGGGGAGAGCTTGGCGGTTGGAAGAACAGTGAAGATGGCAGTGTAAGCACCGAATTAACAATTACAGTTAATCACCCCGAATTGAATGACGGAATGCCTACTGTAATACCTACTTTAGTCGCTGGGCAGGATGACCTTGACGGGCTTCTTAGCTTTAACATTACTGAGCAACACGAAGAAGTCGCAGTTAATCGAGCCATCGAGCGTCAGAAAGATGGCATGACTTGGCCTTCGTTTATAAACATGGACTTAGCCAATGACTTTGCTAAAGAGCGTTCATCTAATAAAACGGATAATTCCTTTGAGTTTGCTGCTGACCAAGCGCAAAAGATGTTTGGTCGTGGCGCACAAGTTTGGGCTGAACTGTCTGAGTCTGAACCTATCGCTAAGTGGGCTAAAGAATATGTAGCCAATCAGGACATGGAGATAGCAGAGGGTGGCTATAAATCTTCTTACGGTAGGGGTAGCCTTCGTGAGACTTTTAATGAAGATGGTTTTGGTGCGGCGCTTGGTTATGTGGGTGAATCTATAGCAGAAAACTCAGTAAGTTCTGGCTTTGCTCTTGGAGCGGCAGGAGTTTCAGCGTTAGCCGTAGCGTGGACTGCCCCTGTTTGGATTCCGCTATCTATTGGCGCGGCAACAATCGGGGTTGCTGGCGTTTTGGGAACTGGCGAAGCTGCACTGGAAATGGAAGACAAAGGCGTTGAAGTAAACAACAAAAAAGTCGCTGGGGTTGGAATAGTCGTTGGCGTCTTGGAGAAGTTTGGTGCGGGTAAAGCGTTTCCCGTGGGGCAACTAGCCCAAATGAGTGGCGATCAAATACTAAAACAGCTTTTAAGTGAAGGGTTTTACGAGGCTGCTAAAGAGTTTGCAAAGGTTTTCTCCAGAAAAGTTGGAAGCGAAATGGGTACGGAGATCCTGCAAGAAAGCGCCATTATAGGTGCTGCGGCAAGTGAAG
>Ga0308006_10001037_pt1 | contig 9881 bp, 8 predicted proteins | sample Neamet69_FD_203150 | JGI IMG/M metagenome (GOLD analysis project Ga0308006, IMG submission 203150) | Marine microbial communities from water near the shore, Antarctic Ocean - #69 | ecosystem: Environmental > Aquatic > Marine > Unclassified | place: Southern Ocean | collected 2014-06-07 | reverse complement strand
AAAGAAGTAAATAAAGCTTTAGAAGAATTTGGAGAGTACGATCCGAAATTGGATTTAGGACGCTATCAGCATCCGATTATAGATTTAATGATTGATTACCCTAACTCTCAAGTTACCATAAATAAAGAAGAGCTAGAAGCCAACAAAAACCAAATTGTAGAAACGCTTAATAATTACAAAATTGAGATTTCTAAAATTAAGGCTACTGTTGGACCTACAGTAACACTTTATGAAATTATCCCCGCTCCTGGTGTACGTATTTCAAAAATTAAAGGTTTAGAAAACGATATAGCACTTAGTTTAGCTGCTTTAGGAATACGTATTATCGCACCATTGCCAGGTAAAGGAACTATTGGGATTGAAGTTCCAAATAGCAATCCGAGTATTGTTTCTATGAAATCGGTTTTAGCTTCAGAAAAATTCCAACATGCCGACTACGAACTTCCTATTGGTTTAGGGAAAACGATTTCTAACGAAACCTATGTAGCCGATTTAACCAAGATGCCACACTTACTAATGGCGGGTGCTACAGGACAAGGTAAGTCGGTTGGATTGAATGCTATTTTGGCCTCTCTTCTCTACAAGAAACACCCTTCTCAATTGAAGTTTGTTTTGGTAGATCCAAAAAAGGTAGAGCTTACACTGTATAATAAAATTGAACGTCACTTTTTGGCTAAGTTACCAGATGCAGAAGAGGCTATTATTACTGATACTACAAAGGTAGTAAACACCGTAAACTCACTTTGTATAGAAATGGATGCCCGTTACGATTTATTAAAAATCGCACAGGTTAGAAATATTAAAGAGTACAACCATAAATTTGTAAACCGTAAACTAAATCCAGACAACGGACATAGATACCTACCTTATATAGTACTGGTAATTGATGAATTCGCCGATTTAATTATGACGGCCGGTAAAGAGATTGAAACGCCTATTGCACGTTTGGCTCAACTGGCTAGAGCAATTGGAATACATTTAATTGTAGCTACACAAAGGCCCACAACCAACATTATTACAGGAACTATAAAAGCAAATTTCCCTGTTCGTATTGCCTTTAGAGTAAGCTCGGCGATAGATTCGAGAACAATTTTAGATGCTGGTGGAGCAAATCAATTAATTGGTCGTGGAGATATGCTTATATCAGACGGTAACGAACTTACGCGTTTACAATGTGCCTTTATTGATACTCCAGAAGTAGAAAAACTAACCGAATATATTGGAGCTCAACAAGGTTACCCGATGGCTTTTGAACTTCCAGAGTTTGTTGGAGAAGAAACGAGCGCTGTTGGAAATATTGACAAGAACGACAGAGATAAATTATTTAGAGAGGCTGCATCTATGATTGTAATGCATCAGCAAGGTTCGGCTTCTTTATTACAACGTAAACTTAAGCTTGGATATAACAGAGCTGGTAGAATTGTAGATCAGTTAGAGTCTGCCGGTATAATTGGACCTTTTGAAGGAAGTAAAGCCAGACAAGTACTTATTCCTGATGAGTATGCATTAGAACAACATTTAAATACGGAGTCTGATTAATTTACAAAGGCTTATACATAAGGTAATGCGTTCCTATAATTGGGATTTCGTAGGAAGAACCTTTTGTAAAGAAGCCTAGTTTACTATAAAAGCCCGTGGCTATTATTCGAGCATCACACCAAAGTAAATCTTGGTTTTCTGCTTTTAACTTTTGAACCGCAAATTCTAATAAGGATTTAGCGGTTCCTTTTTTTTGAGCAATCGGTAAAGTTGCCATTGCACGTAATCTATATTGATTCGCTTGTGTAAAATGGGGATTCGTTTGTTTGAAAAATGAACCAATACAAACCAATTGATCATTTAGGTAAACACCCAAATGAAAAGCGCCTTCTTGTGAGTCTATATCAATCCCACATTCGTTTAGAGCCTTATGTTGCCATAAAACTTGTTTACGGATAGGATAACATTCTTTAGCTGTTATGTGTTTTACCTGAGCCATTGTGAACAATCAAATTATAATTACCTATAAATCTTACTAATAATGAATTAACTAGTAATTATTGAAAAAACATCTAGGTTCAATTAAGAGTCTTTAGTCAATTGGTTTAAAATTTATTTGTTGAATAATCTATAATTTAATCCGAGATTAAACGAAAAACCATCATTACTAAATTCTCTCTCATAATACGAAGTCTTTTCTACTCCAAAAGTATGTCCAACAGAAACATCAATATAAAAGTTACCTGAGCCAAAATTAAACATCTTCCCGAGAAAAAGCCCTCCACCTTTTAATGCTTCAATGGGATTATTGTTAATTTTCACAGCAATAACGTTACCCATAACTAGATTTAAATAAAATGACTCTATTGTCATTTGGTAACCATAAGAATAAGCAAATACTTCACCCATAAAAGAACCCAAACCTATGACCATACCAGAGTCGTTCTTTCCAAGCACAGCTTTCACGCCCATCAAACCATATGACGGACCTACTCCAACCCCCATATTTATGGATGGCAAACTAACCTCTGTTTGAGCAATAGCGGTTATACTAAAGAATAATGAGAAGAATACAATGAAAAACCTCATGATGTTAATTAATGATTTTATTAAAATCACCACCAGAAGGATGTTGGAATACTTCTAAACCAAACTCAGGAGCAGAAGCATATAAATGATCGAAAATATCGGATTGTACATTTTCATATTCAGCCCATTCGGTAGTTTTTGTAAAGCAATAAACCTTTATAGGAATACCAAATTCAGTTCCTTCCGATTGAAATACCATACAAGTAAGGTCTGGATGGATTGTATTTAAACTTTTAATATAAGCCTCCGCATAAGCTCTAAACACACCAATATTTGTTAAGTGTCTTCCATTAATTAAGAAAGTCGTATCGTAGTTCCCACTTTCATTATACTGCTTAATCTCTTCAACTTTAGTGTCTAAATAGCCTTTTAACAATTCGTAGTTCTTAAACTTAGTCACCATTTCGGTATCACAGAATTGTACAGAACCAGATTTTAAAACAATGGATCTATTAATTCTACGTCCACCCGCTTCAGCCATACCTCTCCAATTTTTAAAAGAATCGGAAACAAAAGAATAAGTAGGAATAGTAGAAATTGTTTTATCCCAATTTTGAACCTTTACTGTATTTAGAGTGATTTTAATAACATCTCCATCTGCACCATATTTTGGCATAGAAACCCAGTCTCCGACTCTAATCATATCGTTAGCCGATAATTGAATAGAGGCTACAAAGCCTAAGATAGTATCTTTAAATACCAACATAGAAACAGCAGTAAGGGCTCCCATAGCAGTTAAAATACCTTGAGGGTCCTTATCCAATACTCTAGCTACTATAAGAATACCAAATACAAAATAACTGATCAGTTTTGCCAACTGAAAATAAGAATCAATTGGTTTATCCTTTAAAGATTCCGTTTGTTTAAAGTAATGTTCAAGGGTATTAAAAATAGAAATTGCAACCATTAACATCACCCCAATCATATAGGCATCTGCCATTCTTTTTACAAAGGGTATAAATTCCTGAAAGTCTTCAAAAACATAAGTCGCTGTAGCCTGAACTACCAGTGCTGGAGCCAAATGTGCCAATCTATCGAAAACTTTATTTTCTAAAAGCACATCGTCCCAAATGAATTTGGTGCGTTTTACAATACTCGTAACAATACGTACAAAGATTTTCTTGGCTATTTTATCGGCAATAAAACAAAGAATTACTAAAACCAAAAGCTCTAGAATAAATTGCAATCCATTGGCCAAACTTTCAGCCAATCCCAAGTCAATTAACCATTGGTATACTAAGTGATCGATTCTATTTTCCATAATCCAATTTTTAATATTAGGCTAATATACTTTTTTTGACTAAAGTATAAACCATAAAAAAAGAGGCCGAAGCCTCTTTTACTTAACTCTGTTTTGCAGACTTTAAAGTGTTTTTCAGTAAGGATGCTATGGTCATGGGACCTACACCACCAGGGACAGGAGTAATAAAGGAGCATTTAGGAGCTACCTCATCAAAGGCTACATCACCTTTTAGTTTCCAACCAGATTTTGTTTTATCAGATTTTACACGTGTAATACCCACATCTACAACAACAGCTCCTTCTTTAACCATATCCTCAGTTACGAATTCTGGTTTACCTAAGGCTACTATTAATATATCTGCCGAACGAGAAATTTCTTTTAAATTCGTTGTTCTACTATGTGTTAAAGTCACAGTACAATTACCAACTTTAGTATTTCTAGCCATAAGTATACTCATAGGAGAACCTACTATATGAGAACGTCCAATAACTACGCAGTGTTTACCAGAAGTTTCAATATCGTAACGATCTAAAAGCTCTAATATACCGGCTGGAGTAGCTGGTAAAAAAGAAGGTAAATTCAGCATCATACGACCTAAATTTACGGGATGAAAACCATCCACATCTTTTTCGGGTATGATCGTTTCGGTAACTTTAATTTCTGAGATATGTTTTGGTAGTGGCAACTGAACGATCAATCCATCTATAGCAGGATTTTCATTTATTTTACGCACTTCATTTAAAAGTATTTCTTCAGAAACATCGGCATCTAAACGGACTAAAGTAGAATCAAATCCTACTTTTTCGCAAGCTTTTACCTTAGCATTCACATAGGTTTCGCTAGCTCCATCGCTTCCGACTAAGATAGCGGCTAAATGAGGTTTTTTTCCTCCGCTAGCTAACATAGCATTTACCTCTACTGCGATTTCATCCTTTAAGGTATTGGATGTTAATTTACCGTCTAATAACTGCATATCTTTTTCTTATCTACCCATAGGTAAATTAGGCATTCCACCGCCTTTACCCATCATTTTCATCATGTTCTTCATTCCACCACCTTGCATCATCTTCATAACTTTACCCATGTCGTTGAACTGCTTAATAAGCTGGTTTACTTCTTTTACTGTTCGTCCGCTACCAAGAGCTACACGATTTCGGCGGGAACCATTTAATATTGAAGGATTCGTACGTTCATCTTTAGTCATAGAACCAATCATGGCTTCTACATGCTTAAAGGCGTCGTCTTCAATCTCTACATCCTTCATGGCTTTCCCCATTCCTGGAATCATACCCATTAAGTCTTTAACATTACCCATTTTCTTAATCTGACCTATCTGCTCAACAAAATCGTTGAAGTCAAATTCATTCTTGGCAATTTTCTTTTGAAGCTGACGAGCTTTCTCAGAATCAAATTGTTCTTGAGCTTTTTCTACAAGCGATACTACATCACCCATACCCAAAATACGGTCTGCCATACGACTTGGATGGAACACATCTAATGCATCCATCTTCTCGCCCATACCTACAAACTTAATCGGCTTATTAACCACCGACTTAATTGTTAAGGCTGCACCACCACGAGTATCACCATCTAATTTGGTCAATACTACTCCGTCGTAATTAAGCTTTTCGTTAAAGGCTTTGGCTGTGTTTACCGCATCTTGCCCAGTCATAGCATCCACTACAAATAATGTTTCTTGAGGATTTACAGCAGCTTTAACCGCAGAAATCTCATTCATCATTTGCTCGTCTATTGCTAAACGACCAGCTGTATCGATAATAATTACATCGTTACCATTTTGCTTTGCATGCACTATAGCAGCCTTTGCAATAGCAACAGGATCTTTACTTTCTTTATCGGTAAAGACCTCTACACCTACTTGTTCTGCTAAAATCTCTAACTGATTTATGGCTGCCGGACGGTAAACATCGCAGGCAACTAATAAAGGGTTTTTCGATTTTTTAGCTTTTAAGAACAAGGCTAACTTTCCTGTAAAAGTAGTTTTACCCGATCCTTGTAGTCCAGCAATAAGAATTGTGGATGGAGAAGCTTCAAGGTTAATACCAGAAGCTTGAGAACCCATAAGTTCTGTTAACTCGTCTTTTACGAGCTTAATCATTAACTGCCCAGGATGTAGCGCTGTTAATACATCTTGACCTAATGCTTTATCCTTTACTTTTTTAGTAAAGTCTTTGGCTATTTTATAATTAACATCGGCATCTAAAAGAGCCTTACGCACTTCTTTAAGTGTTTCTGCAACGTTAATTTCTGTAATTTTTCCGTGGCCTTTTAATACTGCAAAGGCTTTGTCTAATTTCTCTGATAAATTTTCAAACATTTCTTAAGATATTAAGCTTCAAAAATAAATTTACATTCTCTGTGGAACGGTAATTCCTAAAAGTTTCATTGCCGAAGCAATTGTATTTCCAACCAAGCCCGAAAGACCTATACGAAAGGCTTTGTCTTGTTCGCTAGCTACACCAAAAATAGGTACTTGCTGATAAAACTGGTTGTATTCTTTAACCAATTCGTAGGCATAGTTTGCGAGTACAGCTGGACTATAATCTGTGGCAGCTTCCTGAATTGCTTCTGGATAACGCAATAATACCTTTAACAAGTCTTTTTCTTTAGGATGAAGAGCTGAGTTAGGATTTGCAACTGTTATTAAATCTTCTGCTCTACGTTGTAAAGAACAAATTCGTGCATGTGTATATTGTATAAACGGACCTGTATGACCATTAAAATCGATAGATTCTCTAGGGTCGAACAACATACGTTTTTTAGGATCTACTTTAAGGATAAAGTATTTTAAAGCACCCATACCAATCATCTCATAAATTGAAGACAACTCTTCCTCAGTAAAGCCTTCTAATTTCCCTAAATCCTCAGAAATCGTTTTCGCTGTAGAAACCATTTCTTGCATCAAATCATCTGCATCTACTACAGTACCCTCACGAGATTTCATTTTACCACTTGGTAAATCGACCATTCCATAAGATAGGTGATGACAATCATTAGCCCAAGAATAACCTAATCGTTTGAGTATTTTAAAGAGTACGTTAAAGTGGTAATCTTGTTCATTACCAACGGTATAAACCATTCTTTCGAAATCAAAATCTATGGCACGTTGTATAGCTGTACCAATATCTTGCGTCATATAAACAGCTGTACCATCGCCACGTAAAAGTAGTTTATGGTCTAGCTTCTCATCGGTTAAATCAACCCAAACAGAATTGTCATCTTTTTTATAAAAGATTCCTTTTTCTAAACCAGTATCAATGTACTGCTTACCCAATAAGTAGGTATTACTTTCGTAATAATGCTTATCGAAATCAACGCCCATACGTTTGTAAGTAGAATCGAAACCTGCATAAACCCAAGAATTCATCATTTCCCAAAGAGCTACAACTTCTTTGTCTTTAGCTTCCCAGAGAAGTAGCATGTTTTGAGCTTCTACTAAAAGTGGTGCTTCTTTCTTTGCCTCCTCTTCGGTTTTACCCGTTTCTAGTAAAGCTGCAATTTCTTTTTTGTATTCTTTATCGAAACGCACATAGTACTTTCCAACCAAATGATCTCCTTTGGTTTCTGTAGATTCTGGAGTTTCACCATTTCCAAATAATTTCCAAGCCAACATAGACTTACAAATATGGATTCCACGGTCGTTTATAATTTGTACTTTCTTAACACGCTTACCACTTGCCTTAATAATCTCAGCTACCGAATAACCCAATAAGTTATTACGTACGTGACCTAAGTGTAAAGGCTTGTTTGTGTTAGGAGAAGAGTATTCTACTACTATTTGTGTATCTTTTTCTGTTGCTTCAATACAACCAAAGTTTTCAGTTTGAAAAGCTTTCGCATATGCTTCTAACCAATACGACTCTGAAATAACCATATTTAAGAAACCTTTAACCACATTGAATTTATCAACGTAGTCTATATGTTCTACTAGGTAATTACCAAGAACTTCGGCGGTTTGCTCTGGTCCTTTCTTAGCGAAACGAACCATAGGAAAAACGACTAAGGTAATATCACCCTCAAATTCCTTACGAGTAATTTGAAAGTTAACTTGATTTTCGGGCAAGTCGGTACCAAAAAGCTCTTTTACAGCAGCAAGTATTGGCTTTACTAAAAGTAATTCTAAGTCTTTCATACTATATTATGCGTTTTTAGGCAAAAACAATTCTGCCATCATACATCGAGCACTACCACCACCACAAGCTTCAATAGTATCTAAAGAGCTGGATAGAATTTCACAATGCTTTTCTATTTGTTTTACTTGATCGGGATTTAAAGACTGATGCGCCGAAGCCGACATAACCAAATACTTCTCCCCTGTTTTACTTTCTACTTGCAGCATATTTCCTGCAAAACGATGTTTTTGTGCTTCTGTAATATAAATCACTTCTTTACCCGTCTTTTCTAAACTAGAAATCAATGATTTACGTTCTGTTATACTATCGATGGTATCGGCACATAAAACAGCAAACCCTTCACCTAAACACATCATTACGTTGGTATGGTAAATAGCTAATCGTTCAGTTCCTACGGTTTGATTAGAGGTAAAAGCTTCGGCAGTATAATCAAATTTAGTACAGAAATCTGTTAATATCTGAGCATCTGTTCTCAATGAAAGTGCAGCATATACAATCTTATTTACTCTATCGAGCAACATAGAACCTGTACCTTCTAAAAAGAGATTTTCACTTTCGTAATGAGAAAAGTCAACAACTTCATTTACACTAAAATTGTACTTGTTTTTTAAGATTGATAAAACATCTTCTCGTCGTTCTAATCGTCTGTTTTCTGCACACATAGGGTATAAACCTATACGTCCATCTTCGTGAAAAGAAATCCAATTATTAGGAAAAATAGAATCTGGTGTACTAGGCGATAAAGTATCTTCTATTACAACAACTTCTACACCTTTAGCTCTTAATTTCTCTACAAAAGTATCGAATTCATTAAGCGCTTGTGCTTGTACCTCATCGGCACTAATACCTTCTAAAACCTGTTGGTAATAGTTGTTTACAGCAGTTTGTTCGTTAAAACGAAATGCTACTGGGCGAACCATCATTATACTAGATGTTATTTGCTTGGTCATTCTAATTTCTTCTAAGTGGTAATGTAGAACATCTTAATAAACCTTCCATTTTTGCTGTTTCAGCATATGGAATTTCTTCAACCGTAAATCCTCGCCTACGCAGTTCTTCGTTAAGTCGGGTAAAGCCTTTTTCTGAAACAATAACCTCAGGACTAATAGAAAATAAGTTGGAGTTCATAGAATACATCTCGTCTCTAGTGATTTCGATGATATTTTCCTCTCCAAAATAATTCTTTAAAAACTGTACATCATCTTCACTTTTAAATCCTCCTGGATAAATAACAGCTTGATTTTTCCCTATAGGCTGAAAACAACAATCTAAATGCAAGGCATTGTCTCTAGGTTCTGTATCCGACTTATTCAGTTCGAAAGAAAAAATGGTACGCGCAGGGAAAGTCTTTTGTAAAAAGGCTACTCCTGCGTAGTTGGTACGCGCACAAGTATAGTTCTCGAAATCTTCTTCATTAGAAACACCTATAAAGATACAGTCCTCCCAAGGCATTACATCACCACCTTCAACACGAGTTCCCTCGGGCATAGTAACTACAGAGCTTTCGTCTATTTGACTCACTACAGAAGAAATTGCTTCAAATTCTCTAGCTCTATCTTTTAATATATTCGGAACAATAAATTTATCGTCTATTACAAAAGCGATGTCTCTAGAGAAAACCTGATTGTAATTGTTTATGTTTTCTGGTCTAAAAACTTCAATATTGTATTTCTTAAAAACAACTTCAAAAGCAGCCATTTCGACTAAGAGGTCTTTTTCTACAGGAAATGTACCTGCTTTAATATGCTCTTTAGACTTTGGATCGTAAGCTTCATTGAGCTTAGGTGTGCCACCAAAATCGGTAGCTATACCAAGTACTACAGCTTCTAAAGGAGCTGTTTCATCTTTCACTAGTATGGAGAGTCTTTTCATAGTCGAAATCTAATAATTTGCAAAGTTAATAGAATCCCTTTGGT
>Ga0308006_10001036_pt1 | contig 9882 bp, 20 predicted proteins | sample Neamet69_FD_203150 | JGI IMG/M metagenome (GOLD analysis project Ga0308006, IMG submission 203150) | Marine microbial communities from water near the shore, Antarctic Ocean - #69 | ecosystem: Environmental > Aquatic > Marine > Unclassified | place: Southern Ocean | collected 2014-06-07 | reverse complement strand
TTGGATATGCATGGCTAAGATAGTTAAACTGTATCAGCAGTTGTGTTTATTGTAAATGTAAGTCGAAAATCTCTCACTTTGCAAGGTAGAGTGAATCTTACCCCATAACTGAAATTTGGGCAGTGGAGTTTTATTAAATAATGGTTAAACCTATGACCAAATAGAGAGTAGAAGTTAAATGTGTAAACCAGTAACCTTGAAAGACCCGAACCTTCTCTTGTACGTATTTAAAACCGCTCAGGTTTAAACATAGAAATATGTGGAGGATAATTCAGTCACCGGCCCCTCGAAAGAGAAAAAACTTTAGACTGACACGTAAGGAAAGTGGGAGCCTTACACATTATAAAAAGGCCCGATTCTAGTGCATTAGATAGGGATCGAAGCACCCTGATGACGGGTTTGCTAACATTACATATATATATATTACTTCGGTAATTACTATGGTTAGTGAATTGTCGCGGACGCAGGTCGAATCGTTAGTCGGACTAGTTAGTAACTCTAGGGTGTTCTCAAAGTTACAAGAGAAGAGGATGGTGAAAGCTATCCTCTTTTACTTTGAAATAAAAAGGAAAATAAACAGTAAAAGAGTAGGAACTACATTATATAGTTCGTATCTTTAGGTATAGGGGAACTAATAAAAACAAAAGATATGACAAAGTTAAATAGTAAAATAGTAAACGAGCAGTTAGATTTTTTAGAAGGATCGGAAGAAGCTCAACAGCATACAGATAGATCAGATTTCAACAGGTTTGAAATGTTAATGAATACAAAAGAGTACTTAACAGCAGAAGAACATGCTTTTTGTTTAGCTTGGGATAAGGAAGAGACAAGAGACGTAATGACCTTTATAGGAGGAAATAACGGAGAATACTTAAACTTAAGTTTATATTCAGAACATGACCACGAAAAGAGTGGAGAAGATGATTGCAACGTATAGTACTAATGTTAATAAATAAAAAATAAAGGTTATGATTATAAAGACACAAGAAGATGGTTGGGATTGCGTTCCTGAATTAAAGGAAGCAATAGGGGAATTAGCAATGATTGACAACTATACATACGAAATTAAGAACTGTGTAAGAAGTGAAAGCTTAAGAGACATGGTTGAAGAAATGGTAGCATCATTAGAAAGTGCCATCCAGACACTACAAGACATAGACACTAGTAGAGAATATAAAACAATAGAAGATTAAATACCAAGAGATATGATAGATATAGAAAAAGAAATGGCTTGGATTACATTTATGCATGACGGATTCAACGTAAAATGGCACCCGGTACTCTGTACACTTACGGGAAGACATTTACCTTTTGATGAAAGTATTATGGATCTCTGTAGAGAAAAGTTCAACACTAAAGACGACTGGATACTATTCGGAATTGCTCCGACATCTCAAATGATGATAGGAAATTCGGTAAGAAGTAACTTATAAAAACAGAACAAGATGAAAGACTTTTTAAAACTTATAACATTTAGAACAGGTAAAAACACTTACAATAGAAACATTCGAGTAATTTTCCCGATAGTGTTTTGGACATTGATACTAATTGCAACCTATGACTTATACTTCCTTTGGACGTACATACTGTAGACACCTTAAAAACATTAAAATAAACAGTAAAAGAGTAGGAACTACATTATATAGTTCGTATCTTTAGATATGGGGGAATTAAAAAAATAAAAGATATGACAGAATTAAAAACATTCATCGAAGAGATGAGATCAACAAGTAGTGCATTAGAGAAACAAGAAATACTGTCACGAACTTCAACAAACATACACACGCTTTTAGAAGCTACGTACAACCCGTATAAGAAATATTTTGTAACAAGTAAAAACTGTAAAAAGAATCATAAACTTATTGACGACTCTTTAGGATACATCAGCATACAAGAAGTACTTAAACAGTTGAGCAGTAAAGCAGTAACAGGGCATAACGCTATAACATTAATTAATAGCTTTGTTGCACATAATACAGATGGGGACATGTTGTATAAAATTATAGATAAAGATTTAGAAATTAGAGCAGGAATTAAAACTATCAACAAAAGTATACCAGACCTAATCCCAACATATTCCGTTGCACTTGCAAAAGAGTACGAAGAAGGAAAGTGTGATTGGAAAGATGGATGGTTTGCATCAAGAAAACTAGACGGAGTAAGGTGTCTAGCAAGAGTAGACGGAGAAGGAAAGTGTACACTATTCAGCAGAACAGGAATAGAATTCAACACACTTACAAAAGTAACAGACGCAATAGAGGCAACAGGAGTCATAAATGTTACTTTTGACGGAGAAATCTGCCTAATAGATAAAGACGGAAACGAAGACTTTCAAGGTGTTATGAAACAGCTAAGAAGAAAGAATCATCAAATCCAGAATCCATCCTACATGCTTTTCGACATGATGAATAACAAACATTTCGACAACGAATCAGTTTCATCACATTTAGAGTTTAGGTTGTACGATTTAAGATCATGGCTAAACGGTAAATTTCAAGCAGAAAAGCCTACAAACATTATAAAGTATGCTGAACAGTACAGGGTTAAGGATGATGCACATCTTGCAAAATGGGTAAAACTAGCAGCAGACAATAACTGGGAGGGAGTAATGCTTAGAAAAAATGTAGCATATGAAGGGAAACGTACAAAGAACCTTGTAAAGGTTAAGAAGTTCTTCGATGCAGAATACGTGGTAATGGACTATGGTAATGAAGATCATGAAGTTGTAAGAGATGGAAAATCTGTTACAATGAAAATGTTAGCTCAAGTATATATTGAACATAGAGGACATAAAGTAAAAGTCGGAAGTGGCTTCTCACAAGAACAGCGACTAAAGTATATGGACGGATCAATCATAGGAAAGACAATAACAGTTCAGTACTTCGAAGAAACCTTTAACGACAAAGGTGGAATTTCGTTAAGACATCCAACTGTAAAACACATTTACGAAACACAAAGAGACATGTAGTATGAAATATAAAGAAACAAAGAAAATGTTAAAAGAGCTTGCACTACTAGTAGGAGTAGGTATAGCAACAATAGTACTATTTTGTACATTAAACGAACTAATAAAATAAACAAATGGAAAACCAGAAAGCATTAATTAGAAATATAGAAAGAGCAGACGTACAGGATGTTGCAAAACATAAGTATGCTGAAATACTAATTAAGAATTTTAACAACGTAGAAGTTAGAAGGTATTTACAAGGAAAGTATAAGAGTACAGGAGATTACTTTTACATGGGATTACTAAAGACAAACATACAATGAAGGTAGAATTAATATCAAAGACAACAGGACTAGGTTCATATAAAGAACTAGACCAATTAGAGATAGTATCGGCAATTGCTAGACATGGAACCATTAAACAAGATGGGGGTAAGTTAATAAAGTATCTTATGTCAAATGCTCACTGGAGCCCACTTCAACACATTTCATTTGGATTTAAAATTGAGACTAGAAGAAGTATTTCAGCACAGATATTTAGACATAGAAGTTTAAATGGGCAAGAATGGTCTTTAAGGTATGCTGAACCTTTAGGTTTTGAAGAAATAGACATTAGAAGAGAACATCCAACGAATAGACAGAGTAGTACGGACAGTTTTAACCCTGAATTAGCTCCTGGACTATCTGCTAGAACTTACATTAACGGGGTACTAGAGGAAGTAGAAGAACTGTATAACAGTCTTATAAAAGCAGGTGTAGCTAAAGAATGTGCTAGAGATATTTTACCTTTATGTACAAAAACTACAATTCATATTACGGGAACACTTAGAGATATGTTAGGATTCTTGAATGTAAGATGTGATAACCACGCACAAAAAGAAGTTAGAGACATTGCTTTAAGAATTGGAGAAGAGATGGAAAAGGAATTACCCGACGTATTTAAAAAATTAGATTGGAGAAATGGAATGTTTATGTAATCGGAATAAAGTATAAAAGTTATGAATGAATTTGTAAAGAAAATAATAGTACTAGGAGTAGAGTTAGATAAAACAGACTCTCCAATACAGGTATCGATAATACTAAACGATGTAGAAGTAGAGTACAGGAAACTAGTAGAGCAAATAAAAAACGAAAACATAAAGATTAAACCGGTAAAAAAGGTAGAAGAAAATCCACACGAATACTGGTTTGACGACTCAGAAGACTTTGAATACTAAAAACAGAAATAAAAACAGGTATTATGAAAATTATTAAAAACATTAAAGAGGGATGGGGAAACTATTTAAAGTACTTTCAAACAGGAGACATCTCAGACGAAGTTAAAGAGCTAGCAGAGACTAGAGCAGAGATATGTAGAAACTGTCCACACTTAGTAGAAAGCAGAACATATAGCTTAATTCAGAATATTTTACCTAACGGAAGAGAATCTTCAACCTTAGTACCAGAAAATACATCAGCAGATCAGAAAGTAAAAGGGTATAAATGTGACCAATGCGGATGCGGATTTCCAGCAATGGTATTTGCACCAGATAAGAAATGTGTAAAAGGAAAATGGTAACTCACAAACTTTTTTCAAAAGAACAGGTAAAATAGTTGCTTAAGTGTTATATAATCGCTATATTTAGATATACATTAAATATAACGACATGATATCAAGACTAAACGAAATTATCAAGAAGTACAATTTACATTACATTTACCTATTAATTTTTGTAATATTTTTAGGAATACATATACTAGTTCCCAACATACCTTTACCGTTTTTAGGAATGGATATAACAGGATGGTGGTTAATATGGATAGTGTTATTTCAAATATACGAAATGTAAAACAGTAAAAACCAGATATGACAGACAATCAAAAAATAGCTTTAGGCTTAGGAATATATACATTAGGGCAAACAGTAATATGGTTTCAGGCAAACGGACAATTCATATGGAAATCGTTTAAAGACAATCCATTCATAGTTGCACTTATAGGAGGAACAGCAGTATCTTATTTCTTTATATTAGCAACAGGATACCTAGCAACAGCCTTTAATGGACTAGTATGGCCGGGACGATTCCTAGGATTTGCAGTAGGAATGGTAATCTTTGCAACCTTAACCCATTACATCTTAGGAGAACCCTTCACCATTAAGACTGCAATATCTTTAACACTTTGCATAGTCTTAATTTTAATTCAACTATTCTTATAAAATATTTGCTTTAGAAGTAAAATATTACTATCTTAAGGTATTAGTAGGAAAATATATAAAACAAAAACACATGATAGAAGTTATTAGACACACCTTAGGCCTTTGCGGAGAACCGCATATAAGCGTAATGACTGCAATACCGGCAAGCGCAAGTATATTGGCAGCAGTAGGATATGTTAAAGTTAAATTGAGTAAGAAAAATTAAAAGAACAAACATGAAAAGATATCAATCAACAAAAGTATTCAGTAACTACAGTGTAGCATTAAGACAACACAGAGCTCAACATTCACACTGTAAACTACTACACGGATATGCATTAAAATTTAAAGTACATTTTGAAGCAAACGACACAACAGTCAACGGAGGACTAGACGACATGAACTGGATAGTTGATTACGGAGGATTTAAAGATTCACCTGTAGGAAATGGACTAAAGAAATGGATGAACGATATGTGGGATCACACTTTATTAATTGAAAAAGATGATCCACAATTAGAGACATTTCAATACTTAGAGGAAATGGGCTTAGCTAAACTAGTAGTACTTGAAAAGATGGGAGCAGAAAGCTGTGCAAAACTAGTGTATGATCATTTTAACGAAAGGTTAGCATTAACAGATGCAGGAAGATGTAGAGTATCTAAAGTAGAGTGTTGGGAGAATGAAACAAATTCATCAACATACGGAGAGTAGTTACAAATTAAAAAGAAAATAGAATATGACTAATCAATTAAAAAGAGTAGAAGATTACAATAAAGTACTGCCAGTCTTAGAACTATACAGATGTGTACAATCAGAAGGAAGTAGATTTGGGAGACCAACAATCTGTGTAAGAACTTCTGGATGTACTCATAGATGTTATTTCGGAGAAGGTGGATGGTGTGATAGCTGGCAAACATCTATACATCCTGAAAAAGGAACCTTTACATTTAACGACATTGTAAAAATGTATGACGACAATCCACACATTACAGAGATGATGTTAACAGGAGGAAGTCCAACAATGCATCCGGCTATTGTAAACGAGTTAACTCACTTTGCAGAAGAAAGAGGAATCTTAATTACAATTGAAACAGAAGGAAGCCACTTCCTACCAACAGACTTTCCAATAGGATTAATCTCACTTAGTCCAAAGTTCAGTAATACAGTTCCAGTATTAGGAGTTAAGACTCCAAAAGGAAACATTACAGACGAAAGAATGATTAAGCAACATAACAAGTTTAGAGTTAACAAAGAAGCAATAGCACAGACACTAGCTTATCATTCAGACTACCACTACAAACCAGTTTGGGATGGAACAGAAGAAGGATTAGTTGAACTTGAAGCATTTAGAGTTGATATGAATATTCCAAAGAATAAAACATACATTATGCCAGCAGGAGATTCAAGAGAAGAATTAATTAGAATGTATCCTCTTGTATTTGAAATGTGTGCAGAAAAGGGATATAATATGACAGGAAGAGATCACATCGTAGCTTATGATAAAAAGCGTTTCGTATAAAGACACAAACACATATACAATGAAAAAATTTAAAGAAATACTAAAGACTGGAAATCCTCAAGAGCTTTCAAGACAGTTAACAGTCCAAGGAAACCCGGTATGGGATTACAAAACACTTGACAGAACAATTTACTTAATTTCTTCAATCAACCACGACTTGGAAGAAGACGATCACGTAACAGTGGGAGAGTTAAGAAAATATATGGTAGATAAGATGATTCATTTTGACACACTTAACTTAGGAGACGAACACACAATGGACCCTTTAACAGATTGTAGTAATGAAGGAGACTTAAAACTAAACTTAACATAAAAACTATGAACAAAATAGAAAGAAAACTAGTAAGTTGGAACGAGGTAGAAGAAGCAGTATCTAAAATAGCAATCGCAATAAAAGAACAGCACCCAAACATTGATTCTCTCTTTGGAATAGCAAGAGGAGGATTAATTCCAGCAGTAATGTTATCTCATAAATTAAACATTCCGTTAATTTCAAAGATAAGAAAGAACACATTAGTAGTAGATGATATAAGCGACTCAGGAAACACCTTAGAAGGAATTAACGCACCTAACACTGCAGTACTTTTCCACAAACCGCACACATCAAAATACATTCCAACCATGCATGCAGAAATACATACAGGAGATCAGTGGTTAATTTTTCCTTGGGAGAATCCATCTGCAAAGATGTCACAAGACTATTTAGAAAAGAAATAAGAGTAACAAATATAAACAGTAAAAAATAAATAATATGCAACAATTTTGGCAAGTAAAAGTACAGATGGAATTTGAAAACGACAGAGGAAGAATTCAAAAAACAACAGAAAACTATTTAGTAGAAGCAGTATCACCTACAGATGCAGAGGTTAGAATTGTAAAAGAGTTTGAAGGAGAGTCAAATTTCACAGTAACTAGTATTACAAAATCGAAAATACTTAAAGTAGTTTCATAAAAAACTAAAAACTTTCGAATTATAATTAGGATACATCAAGTATATTTCGTATATTTAGGTATAAATTAATCTAAAAATAAAAAACATGGTAAAAATATACGCATACAAGCAAGAAGAGAATGCAGTAGTTCCAACAGTCGCGTACGGAGATACAAGTGCAGCATTTGACATAACCTGTACAAAGACAACTATAATTCCAGCAAACGGATCAGCAGTAGTTCCAAACGGGATAAGAATTGTAATAGATCAGTCGGACAGTTATTGGATGCAAATCCAACTAAGAAGTTCAAAAGGGTTTAAGCATGAATTGATTCCACACTACGGAACAGTAGATGCTGGCTATACAGGAGACTTAGGAGTAAAGATTTACAATGTAGGAGACGTTGATGTAACAATTGAAGAAGGAGAAAGATACGCACAAATAGTGGTAATAGAGAAACCAGTTTACAGTATTGAGGAACTTAGTAAAGAAGACTTTGAAGAATTAGCATCAAAACAAGACAGAGGATCTAAAGGATTTGGAAGCTCAGGTAAAAAATAAAAAGACAAAAACAAATGGCAAAGAAATTTATAAATGGAACCGAACTAGTTAAATCGGGATACGCAAACGGAATCTCTACACAATTAGCATCAAAGCAAGTAGTAGACGGAGAAGAAGCTAGACTTGGAGAAGACGATAAAAACTACATTATCGAAGAAGCAGCAGAAGCATATGGAAAATTCTTAACAGCATTAGGATGTGATTGGGAACAAGATCCTAATTCATCTGACACTCCAATGAGAGTTGCAAAAGCATATGTTAATGATTTATGGAAAGGAAGATACGAACCACTAGATAGAGTTACAGCTTTCCCAAGTGATGGATATTCGGGAATAGTACAAGAATCTAACATTCCAGTAATCTCAATGTGTAGTCATCATCATCAAGCAATCGAAGGAAAAGTAAGCATAGCATATATAGCTTCAAAAACCGGACGAGTTGTAGGACTTTCAAAACTTAACAGAATTGTTGAACACTTTGGAAGAAGAGGAGCAATTCAAGAACAGTTAACAGTAGCAATACATAATGCTGTAAATAAGATCTGTGAAGACAATTTAGGAGTAGCAGTTCAAATAAATGCAGGACATAATTGTGTAAGTTGTAGAGGAGTAGGGCATCAAGGAGCAGCAATGCAAACAGCAGTACTAACAGGATGCTTCTTAGAGGAACCTTCAACAAAAGCAGAATTCTACAAGAACATTGAACTATCAGGAAACTGTAGACATTAAATTGAAAAGAAACAAATTAAAAAAGTAAGTTATGACTCCAATAGAGAAATTAGAAAAAAGTGCAATCTACGTAAAAAGCGAAGGAAAGAAAATGGTATCGTATGATGCTGTAGAAGAGTATCTTAAGACAGTAGATCCAAACGCAGAACTACTAGAAACAGTTACAAAGCTAGACGAACTATTCGAACAACTTACAGTATCAATTAAAGACATATCACTTGATGAAAAATAACAACCACATTAAAATTTACCACGAAGCACCAAAGTCAATTGTAAAGGCAGTGCAGAAGATTACAGACGGAGATTATGCGCTTGTACATCTCTTTGAGGAGGATCCGGAATACTATAAGTTATTCGAAGATGCAATTAAAGACGGAAGAGAAGTGATTTTAGACAATTCAATCTTTGAATTAGAGGAAGCATTTAATGCAGAGGACTTTGCATATTGGGTTAAGAAATTAAAACCAACATGGTATATAGTTCCAGATGTATTAGAAGACGGACAGAAGACAAAAAACCAGATGGTGGATTGGAACAAGACTTACACAGATCTACCTGGAAAGAAAATTGGAGTAGTTCAAGGAAAGACATACGAAGAAATAGTAGCATGTTATGTTTACATGGACAAGATAGCGAAAGTAGACATGATTGCAATATCATTCGACTATTCGTATTATACCCAATCTTTTCCGCACCCTAACAAGTACGTTAGTTGGATGCTAGGACGTGTTAAGTTACTTGGAGATTTAGTTAAAGACGGTATTATAAACGAAAATACACCTCACCATTTACTAGGAAGTTCATTACCGGCAGAAGGGAAGTTTTATTCGCAATATGATTGGATATATTCAATGGATACTTCAAACCCTGTAGTACATGGAATCAAAGGAATTAGATACGAACCTAACTTTGGACTCTATACTAAAGAATCTCAAAAACTATTCACACTAATAAACTCAAATGTTTCAATATCACAACTAAAAGACATTCAGTTTAATGTTTCAGAATTCAACAAATA
>Ga0308006_10001035_pt1 | contig 9884 bp, 7 predicted proteins | sample Neamet69_FD_203150 | JGI IMG/M metagenome (GOLD analysis project Ga0308006, IMG submission 203150) | Marine microbial communities from water near the shore, Antarctic Ocean - #69 | ecosystem: Environmental > Aquatic > Marine > Unclassified | place: Southern Ocean | collected 2014-06-07 | reverse complement strand
TAATTGCGAGTATATTAATATCGCCAATATATTGTTTCGTTTTTTACATATTTAATTGGATGTTGGGTCATATTGGATTAAGTATTATTGATTTTAAGGAGTTGGTTAAAAATTGTTACGATACAGCCGATACATATATCGGCAAAGATCACACTAGCACGGGATTGGATTACGGGTACAATTTATACGATGGGAATCGAGACTTATCGGCAAAACAAGCACAATTAATCAAATACGAATACATGTGGAATTCGCTGAGATTAAAAGATGGGTCAAAATTATTAGATATTGGATGTGGTTATGGAGATTGGATGATGTATTGTAAAAATAAGGGTGTTTTTTGTACAGGCATTAATATATCCAAGAAACAGTCGATGTCTGCTATAAAGAGAGGGTTAAATGTCATAAACAAAGACTGGGAGGAATCACAATTAAATACAAAGTTTGATGCAATCACGTGCATGGATACTATAGAACACTATGTAAGTCCATTTGATAAACTATTTCTTTCAAAATCAGACGAAAAATACGAAAAGTTGATGGGTTTTATCAAACATAATTTATCAACCGACGGGATGTTTTTAACAAGTTGTTTATTTTTACAGAAGCCGTATAAAAATTGGAACATGTATTTATGGTTAAGTGCCTTCGTAATTGACTACTCGATGGGTGGATATTATCCGAGACTTAACACGTGTGTAGGGGGTGATATGGGGGTTGACCAGTTGACAGTTGCTGCCAAAAAACACAAACTAAGGTTGGACAATTTTATTGATACTACAGAAAATTATAGGATATCGCAAGTTTGGAATCAAGATTGTTGGCAGAATTCGGATAATCTACGCAAAAAGGATATAGTTTGGTTGGTAAGAAACATAATATATACGTACTTTGATTCCCCATCATTTTTCATGAGCCTTTTAGGGTATTATAATATAGGATGGACTTCATTTTGGGGAGAAGACCCATTATGTCAAGAATATAATTCGGAATATAGACAGTCAATATCATATATAAGATGTTTCATTGCTATATATTCAAGTAACGACGTGTGAGTTATACACCGTTGAACATCGAGCGGGTTCGTCGGATCATCGTATTTAACCACAGCGGGGCGTACGATGGGTTGAAACGGCATATTCGAGGGGCGGTTGAGGCGGGGTACGTGGTGGCCTCCAGTGCGGAAGCGGTGGTTTGGTGTGATACGGTGGAGGAGGTGGTGCGGTTGGTAACGGTTGGCAACAGTTGAATGTGGGCGAATGAATTCATACATGAATCATATTCCCTCCCCCCCTAATATATGACGAGTATACGTGAATATCTCATTAGGGACGTGAATGCCTTTTTCAATACCGAGCACACGACTCTCCAACAGGCGATCGATCAAGTGTATTCCACAATGGATACTTCGCCCGACAGACCAATATTGAAAGCAATGAATGAATACCCAGACCTGACCACCGACAAACGATGGATAGAGGAAACGATCATGGAATCGGTTCGGATGATTTTCACTTCACCCGACCACCATATTTTTGTGAAACTAAAACATATGGCATTGGTTTGTGCTGGATTTGAATTATATGTACATTTACAAGATCCACAGTATGTTCCCAATGTAGGAATATTACAAACCAACGTAGGAATGATGGGATTTGCGTGGATCGGTCATATGATGTGGACTCTCAAATATACATTTGAAGATTTCAAATTAATAGCCGCGAATTCGATCGGTATGTTCGTCGCTGGAACAGATGTGCCAAATGTGAAGAATGTATTCACCGCAGATGAAGACCGATATTTGAAAGTGCATATTTATAATTTGTTGGCGATGTATCTTATCAATGATGTGTTCAATACTTCTAGAATAGAAATGTGTAAAGTTTTACTCGATCCATTATTATATGATGACCCCTATTTCGTACAACGAGTCAAACAATTGATTCACTGTGTACACCACCATTATGATCCCGAATACATCGCATCATGGAATTCCACGACACTCCAAACCGATCAAGAAACGGTCTCGATCCGAAGAAAATTGGGAGCCCATTTCATTCGGTTGGGAATCCGTGCCTTGTTTGAATGAATGTGCGTGTAACGATATAGATGTATCCTGTGTCAATCACACACATGACCACCACCACCACCACCACTCCATTCAAGCATATACTGATCACAGGAACCACTACAGGAATCGGCGCCGACCTCGCACAATGGTTCGGGGAAGGTGGTGTGGGGGAAGGTGAAGACCACCTGCCCACCCAACCCACCAACCTCTACCACGGCAACCGCAGGGATGTGGAGTTGACGGATACGCAACATATCGCTCACCATCAGGTGAATGTGGATCTATCCTCCAAAGAATCCATTGAACGATTCGTCGATGTGTTGGTGGAGAATTTGAACGGCGAAACCTTGGATATGCTGGTGTTGAATGCGGGGATGAAGGCGACCAGGAAACGAGTGGATTGGGATGGAGCCCAACTCAACATGTGTCGCGTGGTGAACCTCATCGCCAACAATTACCTGGTGGATTTGTTGCATGATAGAGGAGTGGTTTCGCGCGGGGTTCGTATCGTGGCAACCACCAGCATCACGCATTGGACGGCTGCGGAGGATCCGTATGGGGATACACAGGTTTTCCTGGAACATGGGGGTACACATGATCCCACTGATGCCAAATGGGCTTCCGCCCAGTACCCCAATACGAAATTGGGACTCTTCTTCCTTGCCCAGAAATGGGAGAAGAAGATACCTGGGGCGGACATTAGATTGATCAATCCCGGAATGGTAGCGACGAATATTTTCGGGGATGCCAAGGCCAAGGGATTGATCCAAAGCACGGTCCGTGGGGTCCGCGAATGGATGTCGTTGCCACCCAATGAAGCGGTGGAAATAATGGGTCGGTGGATCGCCATGTCACGCGACACTGAATCAACTGACCCACACATCGCCTACTACACACCCTACCACACTAATCCTCTTTTTGGAATCACCCGCAGCACCCAAATGTTTCAGGATGTGTTGGGGTACAGATTGTTGGCACGAACGGACTGTGCGACCGAACCGTCCGATCTAATCGCGAACCCAAATGTGGCTCGCGAATATGCGAATTATATGCGGTACGATACGAAGGGAGTTGGCGACGTGGTATTGGATGACACAGATTTGTAAGTCCATTTACAAGACAAAATCAGTTTGAACACGAAATGATTTTGTAAATTAATCTAATCAACTTTCTTCTTATAATCTTCCCATGAGATGTTGGGGTTGGTGGTTTCCCCATCAGATCCCACACCAATCACCTTATCAATGTACATCCGTTTCAATAACTCGCCAACGTGCATGGATGCGGTGTGTTGATCGAGTTCGCCGCGCTCGATCTGTTCCAACATACCAAGAAATTTCCAGAACACGGCCATATCCACCTTATCGTCCCGGAGTTTCTCGTACATGAAATTCATTTCGGTGTTTAAAAAGACACATTCCTCGGCGCATAGGCGATTGAATGTTTCTGGGTCGGTGCGTGTGCGGACATTCTCCTGCTTGAATCGCAGTAATTTCACCACATCGGCGCGGACGAGTTCACTGCGTTTGGAATCGCGGATAGATTCGGTGAAATCTTTCGTTCCATTCTCATCAATGTACTGATTGAGTTTCGTGCGCTGATCGGGATTCATATGTGTAGTGTGTGTGGGATGTTTTTATATGGTTGTAATGTGTAAACAAACATGAGGGGCATGCACTGTACGATGGTTAAAAGAACGGCAACGTACGCGTGCACACACTCGACGCTAATAGATAATTCTTTACACGAATCATACTATCGCACTATGTAGTATGATTGATGCAATGTTCCACTTGATTCCCGGAAACCCCGGTGCCGCGGAATTTTATAACGATTTTAAACTGAACCTCTCGCACGAACAAAATATCCCGTTCAATCACATCCACATCGCTCACCACCCCGGTCATTCGGTATCGACCATCCATGAGACGGCTTTAGGATTGGAAGATTTGATTGAGTATCATGTGGGTAAAATGGTGGGGATGTATAGTGGGATGAGTGATAGTCCGATTCATCTCATGGGACACTCCATCGGTGGATACATCGTGTTACGGGTGGCCAACGCACTATATCACACCCACCCCCACATTTTCAAACGATTGAACCTACATCTAATATGCCCCACCATTATCCGGATGCGGGATACACCGGAAGGACAGCGGATGGTTCAGTGGAAACATCGGTTGTTGGCCGCCACATCGCATGTAGTGAGTTGGGTTCCTTTGGCGGTGGCATACGTGGCCGCACCGCATCATGCCATGGGAAGTATTTGGTACAAACAGGTGGTTGATAACACATTGATGTTATGGGAGGACGAGCGAGATATGGTTCAGGATATGCCCGTGGTTGCCAATGAAGTGTGGGTACGAACCAGGGTCATGTGTTCGCCCACTGACAATTGGACACCCGAATTTGTTCGTGCAGAAATTCGCACCCAAATGGAAACGATGGGTGGTGAGTACACGGAGTTGGTAGTGGACCACGCGTTTGTAATGAGTCACGAGGATGTGTTTGCGGTGGCGCGGTGGTGCGTGAAAGGTTTTTAAATGTAAACACACCATTATTTTCTCCCCTCAACGTACAATCTCATGTCAACCCACACACAAACACTCGTTCGAGAAACATTTGAAACTCTAACAAAAAACCCGCAGTTCATCCGTGATTTGGAAGAATCCGTGAAAGAAATCGTAGAGGACGGAAAGATCGATCTGGGCGATGCGGCGGAAATCGTGCATATCATAGTCACGGTGATCGAGCACCAACCCACCATACGATTGGAGCCGAACGATCTGGGAACTCTCATTCGATCACTGTACGATTTCGTGGTCGCCAAACATCATATATTCACCGATAAGGAGACCGCGGATAAGTTCGGGAAGATTGTGGATAGTTCCATCCGATTGGTGTTGATGCGTCCCAAAGTGAATGAGGCGGTGGATGGGTGTTTGACGCGGTTGGGGTGCTGAGTGATAGTTGGTGACACCACCCCTTCGTTAATATGTTTGTATAAATCAACATATTACATTTAGTATATTTTAAATGTATAATGGAGTCCGCATTTTACTCGTTATTCGATTCGTTCGGGACGTTTGATTCGTCAACAAACATATTTAAAAACTGGAACTCCACATCAATATCGTCCCCTGACAATTTCACGATATTGGAACCCACCAACTTGAAAACATCACTCATCAATATAGTTGATGAGGCGAACCAATCGGGGAAAAAAGTTCGAGCCATGGGGCACGCGCTTAACTTCAACGGAATCACTCATTCCCAAGACCACATAGTCTCCTTTGAAAAATGCAACCAAACCGTGTCCAAAACGGAAATGGATGAACTTATCTCGGGCACGAACATAAAGAAAACAAAAATCGTAGTTCAGCCAGGGAAAATGGGAAGGGATTTCGCAAATGAAATTGACGCGTTGGGGTACGGCCTCCCTAATATGGCGAATTTCATGCACCAAACGATCGGGGGAGTGGTGAACAGCGGGTCGCACGGTACCCTGGGAAAAGATGAACGTGGTGGATATTTAAGCATGATCACCGAAATACACATGATTGATGGTAGGGGAGAAAATATTATATTAAACAAAGAAGATGATACGATGCAGTATGCGGTTGGACTTGGCTGTGTTGGACTGATTCATGAAATACACATGGTTTTGGATATCCCTTGTTACAGTCTTAATCAATTTACCAGTTGGTTCCCAAAAGATGGATTTGGGGTTGTGTGTATTGAGGAAGATATCGCAGAAAACCAGTTTATCATGTACAAAACCACTCCAACACACGATTCGATTGAGCGATTCGCGTTCAATAAAGTGGACACGACACGAGACGATTACGGTTCTATCTTAATAAAGAACGTGGTAGATTATCAATTGCTTCCACGAATCGCACCGCGAGTATTGGAAACTATAAATTCGTTTGGAGTTGGAGCCAATACAATCAATCCCTTAGTAAATGATATATTTAAAAAGACTAGAGAGGGGGGCACATATATTTCTAAATCACATCATATTTTGCCCGATGCGTCGGCAATACCCGACCATATCCAATCTGAATGGGCGATCTGTATCGAGGACGTAGAGGACGTGTTGGCTGATATCAAGGAAGTGTCGCGTCTACTACCGAAAGCAAAATTATCAGAAATTCATATCCGTGTATCTGCCAAATCATCCGTCATTCTAAATCCTGCGTATAATCGAAGGGTCGTATGGATTGATTTTAATACACTTGGGATAGACGAAACTTCATATGAAGCGCATAAATTATATGTTAATATTTTGAAAAAATACAATGGTCGGCCTCACTGGGCAAAACAGCATTACGAAAATTCCGAGTATATTGAGTCGGTATACCCCCACGATGCCATGCAAAAATTCAAAACTTTTAGAGAGGAACATGACCCTAACAGTATTTTTACATCACCATACACGCAGGCGGTATTTGGATTGGTTGAGAATGACGAAACATTCATGAACTCCCTGTATGGATTGACACAAGTGAAGGCGTTGCGGTCCACTACGACGAAAAAATGTATCATTATGGTGCCCGGGTTCTCTATTGCGTATCAGGATATTTTTGAACCCATCGGTACCAGATTGTTTCAGGATACGGGTGCGTCGGTTTTGACATACAATCATTTTGGACGAGGGGAAAGTACATTGAACACATCGCACCCATATGATAGGAAAATGTTTATCTGTATTTTAGATAAGATAATCGAAACCTATTGCGGGACGTACGACGATATTACAATTTTGGGGGTAAGCATGGGAGGTGCGATTGTGGCGGATTATATGGTTTACTCGAATCGCGATTCACGAATAAATAATCTGGTTTTGTGTGCACCTTATGCAATGTGTGGCATTCCAGTAAAGGATAAGTTGTCTGCAAATATAGTGTCGGGGATGGGGTCCGTTGGTAATTTCGTATACGGGAAAACGGTCTTCAATGGAATTGTTGATTCATACAAGGCGGAGACGGTTGTGTATTCCGACGAGAATATCCAACATATAACGGAATACTTGGGTAAACACGGACATATGCCGTATTTTAATACGATTCGCGATTATTTGAGTGCCGATCACTTCCACGATACATGGGTTTCACTAGATGAATTACCCGTTAAAACCCACATTATATGCGGGACAGATGATACGGTTGTTCCGTACGATGCCACATACTGTATTGTTAAAGGAACCGTTCATTTGATAGATGGGGTAAAACACAATGCTATTAAAGATAATGGGGAAATATGTGAAATTATCGAAAAGATACTTCGGTAGTAACCTGGTGAATGTAAATATTGTAAAACATATACCCACAACACCATATATAGGTATCCCGCGTATATATGGTATCCAATGGATATGTTGACCCCACCCCACACGCTAATCATCGTAGAATCCCCCGCAAAATGTAAATCAATCGAATCCTACCTCCCCAACGCGCGCTGTATCGCCAGTTGTGGTCATTTTCGTGAATTGGACGGATTGGCATCCATTGACGTTGAAAAGGATTACCGAATGAAATTTTACGTGTGCAAGGGAAAAGCGCGGGCAATTAAATGTATGCGGGAAGCGATTGTGTCGGCCGTTGCATCCAACCACCATATAGTGATCGCCACAGACGACGACCGCGAAGGGGAAGGGATCGCCTGGCACATTTGCGATCTCTTCAAACTCCCCATCGCAACCACGGACCGAATTGTCTTCCACGAAATAACCAAATCGGCGGTCCAGCGGGCCTACGCATCCCCGGGTCGCGTGAATATGAGCGTGGTCAAAGCCCAACAAGCCCGCCAAGCGTTGGATGTCCTGATTGGATTCAGGGTCTCACCCATGTTATGGAAATACGTATCATCGTCTGGTCGCAACCGCGCGAAATTGTCCGCTGGTAGGTGTCAAACTCCAGCACTCAGGGTACTGTGTGATTTGACGAATGGTGGAGGATGTGTGGAAAAAGAACAGTCCCTTCAATATAAAATCACTGGATCGTTTACCAGCAAAGCAATTCCCTTTACCATGCGATGGGACACTGGAAAAGAACAATTGTTACAATTTCTTCGGGATACCCACGATCACCAACACATGTCTATCCCTCCCGTGACACGCGAACGCACTGTCGCCGCACCCGCGGGTCTTTCTACCGTTTCACTTCAACGAATGGCCTTCAACGAACTTCGGTTCACCCCGAAACAGACCATGACCGCCGCCCAGTCGTTGTACGAGCATGGGTTCATCACTTACATGCGTACGGAAAGCACCACGTACGATGAGGGGTTTGTCCAGACCAGTGCGGAGTGGTTGGGGCGGAAATATTCGCCGTCATATGTGAATGGGGGGAGTTCCTCCCCCCACACCCCCCAACGCACACAACATCACGAAGGGGTGGTCGGGGGGTCGGGGTCTATTCCCCCGCATATCACAGATGGGGGGTCTGGGGGGAGTATCCCCCCACATGAAGCGATACGACCCACCGATATATCGTGTGTGAAATGTCCTAAAACGGAAACATTGTCCCAACCCGCGACCCGTCTGTATGCCGTGATATGGCACCGCACCGCCGAATCATTAATGTGCGATGCCCGCGTAGAGTCCACCGTATTCAAAATCCAATCGTCGGATCCATTGCACCAATTTTCCCATACTGTGGAAAAGGTGGTGTTTCCTGGCTGGAAATGCGTGGGTGGGGGAGTTGGGCCGCCGACCACCCCTCACAACCAAACCCTCATGCGATGCTTTGGTGCGGATAAACCCATTCCATGGAGCAAGATTGTCTGTGAGGAAGTGGTGGGGAGTGCGACCCAGTCCCATATGACCGAGACGGGTCTGATCCGTGACTTGGAACGCCGGGGGATCGGTCGACCATCCACCTTCACCAACATTGTCGAGACATTGAAAGATCGTGAGTATGTGGTGGTGAAGGATATCGAGGGGGTGGTGGTGGATGTGGAGGAGTGGAAGATATCCAATACAGACCAAACAATCGTACACAACACAATCCAACGCACGGTTGGTGCGGAGAAATCCAAATTGGTAGTGAGCGACATGGGACGGAGTGTCGCCGACTTCTTATCCACAAACTTCCCAGACATTTTCGCATACGAATTCACTGCCCAAATGGAACAGTCGTTGGACGAAATTGTGCGTGGTACAGATATGTATGCTGCGGTATGTGCGCGATACGATGTGGTGATTCAGGGGGCGATTTCGCGCGTGGAGCAGACCATGACAAATAATACAGAGTTTACATTGGATGCAACCCACAATGTGTTGATGGGGAAACACGGGATGGTGGTGCGCGAGACGGACGAACATGGCAAACATGTGAGGTTTCACGATGTGAGGGATGGGGTGGATGTGGGGCGGGCCATGGGTGGGGAGATGGGGTTGGAGGAGTTGGTGGTGGGGGAGGGGGGCGTGATGGGAGACGTGACTCCCTATGGCACGTATGAGGGACATGCGATTGAAGTCAAGAAGGGGCGGTACGGCTACTACGCGAAATGGGGTACCAACACGTGCAATTTGAAACGATTGAATGTGCCCATTGGACTAATGTGTAATGCCGATGTGGTGGGGGAAATTGAGAAACAGGCGGTGGCAAGAGATCAGAGCGTTGTGCGTACAGTGAATGAACAGATTAGTGTACGGAAGGGGAAGAGGGGGATGTACTTGATGTGTACTGGGAAGGTAGCAAAAGATATACGTGGTGGTGGGGGAGGCATCGCCCACCACCCAAAACCTACATTTTATCCATTGGCAGATTTCTTTGAGTGGTTCTACGCAACGGAAAGTATGGGT
>Ga0308006_10001004_pt1 | contig 10032 bp, 9 predicted proteins | sample Neamet69_FD_203150 | JGI IMG/M metagenome (GOLD analysis project Ga0308006, IMG submission 203150) | Marine microbial communities from water near the shore, Antarctic Ocean - #69 | ecosystem: Environmental > Aquatic > Marine > Unclassified | place: Southern Ocean | collected 2014-06-07 | reverse complement strand
TTTTTTTGATAAAATCGTTTTCATCTTTAATACCCAGCTTTTTATATTACATCCTTTGAAGCTGAGCCACTAATTTATTTTTAATATTTGTTCTGGTTGTTTAGCCATGAAATTTATCTTTACCCCAGTTTAATGGGTTTTCGGTAATGTAATTTTGAATATTATTAAATGAAGTAGTATTGCGTATAATGTGATCGTGAAAACGGGATTGCCATCCAAAATCTGCATGAATTTTTCGAGCATTTTTTGATACTACAGATTTATACGACCGTATAATGGTGGAAATAGAACCAGGTTTAGGTGAAATTTTCGCCATTTGTTCGTTTTTTATTTTTTTATTATCGGTGATAATGGTTTTATTGATTGTGATTTTGTTTGCATTGGTTTTTGCGGTGATGGTTTTTTTGGTGATGGTTTTTTTGGTGATGGTTTTTTTGGTGATGGTTTTTGCGGTAGAGACGTTGCATTGCAACGTCTCTACGTCATCCAAACCACCATCCAAACCACCATCCAAACCACCATTCAAACCACCATTCAAACCACCATTCAAACCACCATTCAAACCACCATTCAAACCACCATTCAAACCACCATCCAAACCACCATTCAAACCACCATTCAAATCGTCATCCAAACCATTTATGGGTTTATCCATAATCAAAATACCATGCGTATGATTTGGCATGATTACAAAATTACCCAATTCTACAAATGGAAAATGTTTAGGAATTTCCATCCAATATTTTTCTGCCAATTTCCCTATTTCGTTTAATTGCATGATACCATTTTCAATTTCACCAAAATAATGTTCCCGATTGGCGGTACAAATTGTAATAAAATACGCACCATTATTCCTATAATCCCAAAATTTCAATCGGGCAGAGGTAATACGATATTTATTTTTGAATTTGTCCATTTATTTTATCTTTAGATCTAGCAATGCCTTATTTTATTACCGATAGTTATCGGAATTCTATGAAATACTGAACCTTCAATTAAGCGCTGCACTCTCTATTAAATAATAGTTTTGGTTAGGTATTCGTTTAGTCTTAAGGGCATGCTGTCCAAGGGTAAGCACAATAATATTCTTTAGCTATCCATGCAGAATAATTTGTTCCATCAAGCTCAAAAGAAACTTTTGACCAAAAGCCTTTAGTTTCTATTAATGTGAGTTTTAAAAATATTCCTGATTTACAAGTCAGCTCAGAGTTAACGTCTGGTTCTGTATAGAACGGTATAAATAAAGAATCAGAAATTGAGACTTCTGTAGTATTGAACTTTAAATTTTCAATTTTTATCCACTTGTCCTTAAGCACTCTTAATTCATTGTTAATAGAATCTGTTGGAATCGGAGCAATCATTATGTTTTCAATTTTAGCCCAACCGTCAATTGTTTCTTGTAAAGCTATTTTATACCAACTGTACTTTTGTTTTCTTCTGTCTATTGTTAAGGACTTGATTAAATTTCCATTAATTGAATCATAAACCAACAATGCTTGTTTGGAATTGTTGTCAAAAAAGCATTCTATATAGTCGTCATAGAATATTTTATTATTCTCTTGTGACAAAGATATAGTTGCAGTAAGTATTAATAATATTAGTATAGTTACACTTTTCATTTTATGATACCTAACAGTTTGATATGTATTCTGTTACATGTATTCGCATTATAAACCCTAGTAAAGCCAAATGTATTTCCATTAGTAAACGTTTACAAATAGTACTTTAGTTCATAGGGTACACCCAAATATACAGTTTAAATTTGAAATATATTAGTTAAGTGGACTGACTTATGTTAGGAATTGTGAAATGAGGTAAATTCATACTGATTGTACAAAGTGAATTTGTCTTTTACCATTCACATAATCACAAAAAAAAAGTCCCCACATAAAATGTGAGGACTTTAATATTTTTAAACTAGTATGTTTACCAGATTGTTACTTTTAAACTATCAGGAGCAATCATAGCGCCTTCTTTACATCCAAAAGCATGTTGAAATTCAACCATGTTAGTTAATGGTCCATTTGTTCTGAATCTTGTAGGCGAGTGCGGATCAGTTTTAACTTGGTTAATTAAAAACTCATCTTTAGCATTTGTATGCCATACTTGAGCCCAACTTAAAAAGAAACGTTGTTTATAATCATAACCACCAATCATTGGATCTTCTTTTCCAGCCATTGCTTTTTCTAAAGCATAGTAAGATAAAGTAATTCCAGCAATATCAGCAATGTTTTCACCTAACGTTAAGTTTCCATTTACATGGTTACCTTCAGCTACTTCATATCCGTCAAATTGGTTAACCAGTTTAGCAGTTCTTTCACTAAAGTTAGCCAAATCTTGTTCAGACCACCAGTTGTTTAAGTTTCCTTCACCGTCATATTTACACCCTTGATCATCAAAACCATGTGAGAATTCATGTCCAATAACACCACCAATACCACCATAGTTGATTGCATCATCAGCGTCAGCATTAAAGAAAGGCGGTTGTAAAATTGCTGCAGGAAATACAATTTCGTTCATAGTAGGGTTGTAATACGCATTAATAGTTTGTGGATTCATTCCCCACTCACCTTTATCAACAGGTTGACCTAATCTATTTACATTTTTTTTGTATCCAAAATAGTTCATGTTCATTACGTTTTGCGCTAATGTATTTGCTGAAACATCAACCGAACTGTAATCTTCCCATTTGTTAGGATACCCAATTTTGTAAGTAAATTGACTTAATTTTTCCATGGCTTTCACCTTAGTGTCTTCACTCATCCAATCTAACTTTTGAACACGTTCTTTAAACACTGTATTAATGTTTCCAATTAAATCTAATACTTTTTGTTTTGATTCTTCAGGAAAATGCTTTTCTACAAATAGTTTTCCAATTTGCTCACCAACGTTTCCGTTAGATTTAGAAAGTGCTCTTTTCCATCTTGGCTTCATTACTTTAGTACCTCTTAATGTCGTAGCATAAAAAGAAAAGCTTTGTTTTTCAAAATCTTCACTTAAATTACCAGCCATGTCATTTATAAGGTGAAACTTCATATAAGTTTTCCAGTTTTCAATCGGGAATTTTGTTAATGAACCGTTTAAAGCTTTCATAAAGTCAAGCTGTCCAACCACTACTTCTTCAATTCCATTTAATTCAGCAACTTTAAAGTAAGCAGTCCAGTCAATAGCACCACATAATGTTTGAAGCGCTGCTATAGATAATTTATTATATGTTAATTCAGGATCTCTTCTTTGTACCCTGTCCATAGAATTTACTGCTAATTCTGATTCTATTTCTATAACTTGTAATGCCATTTCATCAGCTAGGAGTTGTTCTGTTCCAGCTAAAACAAATAAAGCTGAAATGTGTTTTTTATATTCGTTAAAAATGTTTTCACCTCTTTCATCAGATGGTGTGTAGTATGATTTATCAGGTAAACCTAAGCCACCTTGAGATAAATGCATAATATATTTAGAACTGTTTTTTGAATCAACACCAACGTAACCAGAAAATATTGAACCAGATGCTGTTTTTCTTGTTTCAGCCATTGTTTCAACTAATTCTTGAACATTTGTTACCGCGTCAATATTATCTATTAATGGTTGAATTGGGCTCATTCCTAATTCATTAGTCATGTTAGAATCTAAAGCAGAAGCATAAAAATCACCAACTTGTTGTAGTGCAGTTCCTTTTTCTCCTTTAGCATCAACAGCGTTTTCTACTATTGCAAGTAATTTGATTTCGTTAGCATCATGTACAGTATTGAAACTTCCCCAACGGCTTTCAGATTCTGGTACTGGATTGTCTTTTAACCAATTTCCAACAGCATATTGCTCAAAGTCTTCACATGGCATAATAGTCGAATCAATCTGACTTAAATCAAAAGCAGGTGTTGTGACTTTAACTTCTTCTTGGTTAGTGTTTTCTTGAACGCTACCACATCCAACTGCAATTACCATTGCAGAAAGGCCAAGTAGTGTTTTATTAATTTTATTCATGAGTATAGATTTAATGTTTTGTTGTACCAAAATTAATGAAAAAATTAAAGTGGTGCTGTAGAAAATGATAAACGGTAGATAATAAGCGTGAATAATGTTTTATAATTCCCTTTTTCGAGTTAAATGTTTGAATCAATCTTTTCGCAAACCCAAATTTTTCTAGAGAAATTTTTCTTTCCTTTTTTCTTAACGCTACAATAATCAGATACTCTAAACCCTGCATTGTTAATTAAGTCTGTAATGTCAGAGGTAGATACAATAATAAGTCGATTTGTAATTTTTGCTGTGGATTCAATAATGTGTGCGTCAGTCGTATCAATTACTTTAGTGAATAAATTGTATGGCAAGTCAATAATAGCAGCATCATATTTTTTACTAATATCTTTAATGTCGGAGTGATATAGACTTGCAGTATAGTTAAAGAATGATAAGTTTTCTTGTGCATACTTACATGTCTTTTCGTTAATGTCGCAACCAGAAATGTTGTGTCCTGCAAAACAGCCTTCTAATAGTATTGTACCAACACCACAACAGGCGTCTAATACTGTTGTTTTTTTATTTACCTTTGTTGCAATATTTATAAGTGATTTGGCAATACTCATGGTAATTGAGTTACTAAATGAGTTTGGTTTTAACTTATGCTTATGCCAATCAAAATTGTTTTTAATGAGTGCACCAAAATACCAAATCCCATTATAATAACATAGGGCATATATTGTTGTCGGACTGTAATAGTCAGCTTCACCTTCAATACTGAAACCTATATCTCTTAATTTTTTAAGCCGTTCAGCATATTCAGTCGTATCACCATGCAAAACTAAATATTCAACTTTAAAACGTTCAATACATATCTTTTCATTTTTAACTTGCTGTATTAACGTCAAATAATCATCAGAAGATGAAATAATATCCAATCTTTTTTTAATAAAAGCACTACTTGAAGGGTCTATTTTTAGATCAGAAAAAAGAAACTTATCCTTTTCTTCCGCTTTAAAAATATGTCTCGATTCTAACTTACACAGTTCATTTTCATTACCGTCATAATTAAAGGAATATATAAAGTTGTTTTTAGGCATATTTTTTCATCCGTTTGAATGATATTAAGTTACTTAACTACGATTTGTGTAAGAATTAGTAAGGGGGGAAATGGACTTATATTTATTAGGTATAAAGTTAACATTATTGTTTTAGAAGGCAAAGATGGTTCTTAATTTACTTAAGGCCGTCTGAACTCATCTTTATTTTTGCTTTCAGGTCTTAAAAATATTAAAATTCAGCTTTTCTATGAAATGACATATTTTCTTTCGTTTCGGGATGTGTAAATTCTAGCGTATCTAAATATAAATACAAACGTTTAGATTTTGTACCATATATTTCATCAACAACAATTGGTGTATTCAGGCCTAAGTTATGAGATGCATATACACGCAGTTGATGTGTTCGTCCAGAAATAGGGTTGAAGTGAACTTTTGTTTTCCCATCTTAACGTTCAATCACTTCCCTGTTTGTTTTTGACGGTTTTCCATCTTCAAAACAAACCAATTGTCTCGGTCTGAATTATTATTACTTTTTTATATTAGAATTTAAATTTCTCTTTTTATGTCTATTGAAATATATTTTGTTTAACTTTATAACTTATTAGTTAAACAGAAAAAATGAAAGTTTCTATATTTTGGTTTAGAAGAGATCTCAGAACTGAGGATAATACTGCATTAACTAATGCTTTAAAATCAGATGTTCCAGTACTTCCTATCTTTATCTTTGATGATGATATTTTGGATGGATTAGATAAAGATGACGCTAGAGTAAATTTTATCTATGACAGTTTAAATATTATAAATAGCCTACTAATCAAACATAATAGTGCTTTGAGGATTTTTAAAAGTTCTGTAGCTGATGCATGGGTAACTATTTTGAATGACTATGAGGTACAGGATGTTTATGTAAATGAAGATTATGAACCTTATGCTTTAGAGAGGGATAAAGCGATATCTACTATGCTTGCGTCAAAACAAATCAAGCTTAAGTCATTTACTGATCATGTAATATTTAAGCCTGGTACAATACTTAAAGACGACAAATCACCTTACACGGTGTATACTCCTTTTAAAAATAAGTGGCTAAAGCATTTAGCTGCAAATCCTATACAGTGTTCAGCCACTACTTGTTATTCAAATTTAGTAAAGTTAAGTTTGACTTTTCCAACACGGTTAGAGTTAGGTATAGCTGAATCAACTATAATAGTTCAGGATTTTTCACTTGATACACTCGATAATTATGAAATTTCAAGAGACTTTCCAGCTTTAAATGATACGAGTTATCTAGGCCCACATTTACGGTTTGGAACAGTAAGTGTTAGAGCTATAATAAATAAACTTAAGCCATCAGACTCCGTTTTTTTAAGCGAACTGATATGGAGAGAGTTTTTTATTCAAATACTAGTTCACTTTCCAAGGGTAATTAATCAAAATTTTAAAGTTAAGTATAATGGGATTGTTTGGCGAAATAATAAAGCAGAATTTGATCTATGGTGTAAAGGTGAAACTGGCTACCCAATTGTTGATGCAGGAATGAGGCAGTTGAACCAAACAGGCTATATGCATAATAGAGTTAGAATGGTTACTGCTAGTTTTTTATGCAAGCACTTATTGATTGACTGGAGATGGGGAGAGGCCTATTTTGCTGAAAAATTGTTAGATTATGAGTTAGCATCTAATAATGGAAATTGGCAATGGGTTGCAGGAACAGGATGTGATTCAGCTCCTTACTTTCGCGTATTTAGTCCTAGCGCACAAACTTTAAAATTTGACTCCAAATTAAAATATGTGACAAGTTGGGTTCCTGAATTAAGTGAACTAAATTATAAACCGATTGTAGAACATAAAATGGCAAGAGAACGTGCATTACTTACTTATAAAACAGGCCTAAATAGCCTAACTTAAAAATTAAAAATTATGTTTAGTATATTTAAAAGAAAAACAGAAAAAGAGAAGTTGGAAAAGAAATATGAACTCTGCTTGAAAGAGGCACATACCTTATCAAAAACAAATAGAACTGCTAGTGATGCAAAAGTGGCTGAAGCAAACAAAATATTAGAACAAATTGAAAAATTAAATTAATAAAAGTTATGGGTTTTTACCAATTCGAACGTACGCAAAAAATAAAAGCATCTAAAAAAGAGGTGTGGGATTTTGTATCTTCCCCCGCTAATTTAAAAAAGATCACACCTGCTTATATGGGTTTTGATATCACGTCTAACAATGTGGCAGAAAAAATGTATGAGGGGATGATTATAAGCTATATTGTTAAGCCTGTGTTTAGTATTAAAACCAAATGGGTAACAGAGATCACACATATTAAGGATGGTCATTCTTTTATTGATGAACAACGAATGGGGCCATACAAATTATGGCACCACCAACATTTTATAGAGGAAATACCAGGTGGGGTTTTAATGAGAGACATAGTAAGTTATATTCCTCCGTTTGGCTTTTTAGGAGCTATTGCTAATACGTTTCTGATAAAAAGTAAGTTAGAGCAAATTTTTGAATACAGAAAACAAGCATTAGAATCAAAATATGGTGTGTATAATCAATAATCAATAAGGCTATGAAAACAAGTTTGACTGATATAATGAATTGGAACAAACGCTTCCGTTTAAAGTTTGTTAACTCAATTTCAGGATATAAAGCTGTTCACTTAATTGGAACAAAAGCTGAAAATGGAGATACTAATTTGGCAATATTTAATTCAATTGTTCATATTGGATCTTCGCCTCCTTTGATTGGCTTTATTATGAGGCCGTTGACTGTGGAAAGAAATACATATACCAATATTAAGGCTACTGGTTATTATACAATTAATCACGTGCATAGATCTTTTTTAAAGCAGGCTCACTACACGTCTATTAAATTTCCTAGCTCTACATCTGAATTTGATAAATGCAATTTGACACCTGAGTTTTCAGACTCCTTTTCTGCTCCTTTTGTAGGTGAAAGTAAAATCAAACTAGGATTAAAGTTAGAAAGTGATATCGAAATTGACGCGAATGGTACACGCTTAATTGTTGGTGAAGTGCAAGAAGTATTTATAGAAGACAACTTTGTTGAAGAGGATGGTCAAATTGATTTAGAACAAGCAAAGGATATCTGTGTAACAGGACTAAATCAATATTCTGTGGTATCAAAGACGGAAAAAATGCCGTATGCTAGGTTGTCAGAGGTTCCTGATTTTAGAAGAAAAAAACGCCCTGATAATGTAGTTTTTGATAAAGAAACGCAATCCTATAATGCGAATTTATTAGCTTATGGAACTAATGTTGGAGCACCTAGTATTTTAGCAAAGGGTCTGTCTAGATGGATTAATACTAATGTAAACAGTTTCAATCATTCATTTAAAAATAAGATAGAATTAATTAAAGAAGAATATCAAGTATTAATTGAAGAGTACGAGATAAATGATATGTTATATAAGGCAAATATGAACTTTGAACCTATCATTGGAAAGGAGTATTATTTATATTTTTCTGATAAAAATGGAGAAAACTTTTTATCCATTATACCACCAGATAGTTGGGGAATGGAGCATCTTGGGGCATTTGTTTTAAATGCGGATAAAATTTGGAAAAAAACAGAATATGAATCGAGATAGTAAAAAAAGTATTAGACCAATAATTGAAGGGATTAACGCCATTTCAAATAAAAGTATTGAAGAACGTTTTCAGAATGAAACATTAAGACCTATTATAAAGTTGCAACATGAATTATTAGTATCCTATTTCAAAAATTATCTAATTTCAAAGAAATTTAAATTTCAAGGCGTGTCTAATTTAAAGAAACTAGAACTAATTTCAACAGTTTTTAAAAAAGACAATGCCTTTAAATCAGAATTGAAAGGAATTGTAATTGGACATTTTACGACACAAGAGTTTACTTTATATTGTAATACTAAAAGCGATTTTAATAAAAGAATATTGACAATAATACAACAAAGAATTACCAGTATTATTGATGTGTTTTAAACTTTGTTTTGAATATTTATTATAGAGTAATATTAAATTTAATTCTTGAAGACTAAAACTCAGGTTTTTTATGAAACGACATATTTTCTTTCGTTTCTGGATGTGTAAATTCTAGCGTATCTGCATGTAAATGCAAACGTTTAGATTTTGTACCATATAAGTCATCACCAACAATTGGTGTATTCAGTCCTAAGTTGTGAGACGCATGTACACGCAGTTGATGTGTTCGTCCAGAAATAGGGTAGAAGTGAACTTTTGTTTTCCCATCTTTACGTTCAATTACTTCCCAGTTTGTTTTTGACGGTTTTCCATATTCAAAACAAACCAATTGTCTCGGTCTGTCATCTAAATCAACCCTAAGTGGCAAATCTATAGTGCCGTTATCTTTAGTTATAATACCATCCAATAAAGCCGTGTATCTTTTTTTTATTGTTCGTTTAATAAACTGACTTTGCAATGCTTTGTGGGCTTTTTTATTTTTGGCTAACACCAATAACCCAGATGTAGACATATCTAATCGGTGGATAATAATTGGACCAGTAATATTTTTAATTTGATGTTTAATTCTAGTGTAAACTGAATCTTTAATGTCAATACCAGGTACTGATAAAAACTCCTCAGGTTTGTAAATAACAATCAAATGATCATCCTCAAAAATTGTTTCAAGCTCTTTACCAATGGCAGGGTTTTCTAGTAGTGGATTTTTATCCATGTCAATACCATTTAACATATGTGCTAAAATGGGTTTACACTTACCTTGACAAGCTGGGTAAAAGTGTTTGTGTTTTCTTATTTCTTTATTTGGTGATTGTCCCCACCAAAACTCGGCCATGGCAATTGGTTTTAAACCGTTTAAAAAAGCATATTGTAATAACTTTGGTGCAGCACATTCACCAGAACCTGCCGGTAGATTTTGAACGGGCGTATCCGCAAATAATTGAGATAAGTTTTTTATTTCTTTTTTTGAATTTAAAAAGTGGTATTGATCCGAAATGTATTGCTGTAAGGCTATTGATTTGTTTTTGCGTTGT
>Ga0308006_10000992_pt1 | contig 10114 bp, 7 predicted proteins | sample Neamet69_FD_203150 | JGI IMG/M metagenome (GOLD analysis project Ga0308006, IMG submission 203150) | Marine microbial communities from water near the shore, Antarctic Ocean - #69 | ecosystem: Environmental > Aquatic > Marine > Unclassified | place: Southern Ocean | collected 2014-06-07 | reverse complement strand
ACAAAGCAGTCATTCCACTTGGAGAATATTGTATTTGATCTACAGACTTATGCCACCAACGACTCCACTTAGTTAAACTGATACTTGAGCTTGGCTTTAAGAATTCAAATTGAATTTTACTCTCATTGTTAAAGGTAGTTAAAGACACTAAGAATTCTTGCTCGGGATGTTGCTCCTGAAGCTTTTCAATAGATTCCATTTGCATATTGAAACCATTAATCGTTTCGTTGAGACAATCTCCCATTGAAGAGCTCATGTCAAGGATAATTTGATAATAAGTTTTTTTGTTCTGTACCATTTTGTTGGATTAAATTAATATTGATACAAACATAAAGATAATAGAAAGTTGAAGAGGATATTTACAAGCTTGTAAGGAAATCAATATTGTGTCGCCCCCTATAGAACAAGAGCATAATTTTAAATTTTAGTAACTATGATAATAATACTTATCGCGCGTTATTCACTTAAATTACCTGGTCAAAATGGGACAGTTAGGTTGGTCAGTATAGCCGGAATTCACACGAGCTCCATAACTACTTTTTTAGCATATTTAGCTCTGCGTTAAAATAAAATCATAGATTAGGCTTAACATGAGGTAGTTTAATACACTTAAACTTTTTTAGGGATATATTTCTTTAAGTGTGTGATGGTATATTACGAAATTGATTACTCAAAATATATGAGGATAGAATTTATATATTAGTTTTACACTTTCTAACTCATATAAGTAATTAGCTCATGGATGATGTAGGTTTTATTTTCAATACAAAATTAGTAGATGCTATAGAGGACTTAATTCAAGACTCTAAGGGGGAGTTGCTTTTGATTTCTCCTTTCATTGATTTATCTCCTAGAATTCGAAGTATATTAAATGAAAAGAAAAGTCTACATGATTTTAAACTAAAAGTTTTATTTGGTGAAAACGAAAACAATATTTATAAAAGTGTAAAGAAGGATAGTTTTGATTTTTTGAAAGAATTTCCAAATATCGAAATAAGATACAACCCTCTATTGCATGCAAAATTTTATCAAAGCGACACTAGGTTTATTATGACTAGCATAAACTTATATGATTACTCGCTTGCAACTAATATAGAAGTTGGTATTATCTGTGAGTATTCAGAACCAGGATATATAAATAAGGCTATTGAGGGTGTTCTTAATAACATTGGTGATGGCATTAATAAGGTTAAGAAAGATTTTTTAGGAACAAAAAAAGAAATAAATCCAATTGAAAAATTTGAAAATATTTATGCAGAATCTGAGTTAATGTTTAAGTCAGAGCCAATTATTGGAAATAAGAAAGGAATTTCTGGACTAATTGGAGGTAAAGAATTAACGGATAGAAATATAATTATAGACAACCTAAAAGGGCAAGTTAAAAGTAAGAAATCTTCTAATCAAGAGCCATCTAAAAAACTAAAAGCCAGTGTAAAATCTGCAACACAAATCTCTAAAAGTAAAGGGGTTTCTCAGTCAATAATTATTGACTTAATGCAAAGCGCTGGCTATATCAAAGATAACTCCATAACAGCACTAGGTAAAAATAATGGTCTAGTGATGAAATCATATATGGGCAATGAATATATAGCATATCCACTTAATCTAAATGAGTTCCAGAATGTTTAATTCAATAAAAAAATTGTATTCATGTTTGTGTGGATGTCTTTAGCTAAATAGCTCCATCTAAACCTTCTTTTTTACTTACACTATTTCATAACTTCAGGCTTCTTATTCCACGGGACCATGAAAAAACTACTTTACACTTTATTACTTGCACCATTTTTATTTATTTCTTCTTACGAGGATAATAGTGTAGTTCACGGATGTTTAGATTCACAAGGTTGTAATTATAATAATGTATTAGATACATATAAAGGTATATTTCTTGAAATGCATACTGGGTTAGGTTAGAGGCACCTCCTTGTCTTGCATGTTCTGACTAATAAAATCGACTTTTCAATTCTGAAACCTTAAAATAGATCAGACACCCCAACTCCCATTAAAATAATCGGTTTCGGGTAAAGGGATTGTACCACAATATTAGTATAGAAGCCCTGATGAAGATAAAGTGAATATTACGAATGCGATTAGAGAAAGTATTGGAAATGTGAAAATTATTGAGCATAAAAACCTCATAAAGAATGTCAGTATTTAAAATCCTACACAGTGTTATGTGTTTCGAACCCAACAAAACAAGAACACTATTATTTTTTAGTTATCGTTACGTAAAATTCACCTTCGTCATACTCATACTCATGGTTTTTAATCCAATAACCTCGTTTAATACTTTTCTGAATATCATTTAGATAATCAATATCATTATAATCAAATTTATAAGATTTTAAATTGATGTGATTCTCAAAATTATATAGTCCATTATTTGAGTTTTTTAGCAAAAATTGCGCAATTCTCAATTCTTCTATATTTGGCTGTATAAATATTTTTGATTTAGACTCTTCTGAATATTTATCTGAGCCATACTCATCAAACATAGAGGTTTTAAACCCTACATAATTAGTTATATTCCCTTCAGAGTTAAACCTTTTATAGATTGTATTTAATAGTATTGGTAATTGATGTTCTTTTATTGAATCTATCTGTCCATCTTCAAAATACCTTGTTTCTTTTGATTTTTTTTCATTTCGATACTCTATTTTGAATTTTAACTGTCCATTTTTATACCAACCTTTATCAGATATTACACATTTTTTACTAAAAATGAAGTTCCGATAAATATATTTTGTTTTTAATTTATTATTTTCATGATAAGTAGTTTTAGTCTGTTCTCTTTCAATTACTCCAATTATTAAAAATGGTAATAAAAGACAAAGTAAATAAATTAATAATCCTTCCATACACCTCTATTTTAAACCCTTACTTGATTAGTATTAAAACCTTGTTCAAGTATTTTTCGTAATTCTATTGTAACACGATGAAACGCAGGGATACGAAGTATCGATAAAAATTTATGATTGATAAAACATAACAATATTAAACAATTATATCACTCTAACGCATTCAACAAATATACGTTTGCGTTCTTAAGTTAACAAGAGTATTACAACAAACAGCAACCTTTGTATAAAATTGAAGTGTACCAAAAGACCATCAGTAACTGGTTAAACAGAAGTAGCTTTGAAGATATGAGCTCTAGGCGTTAAACAATTCGCTTTTATCTAAGTGTATTGATCCAGTAAATACCAATGGAATTACGAAGTCTAACTGTGTAGTCAATAGATGAAATAATGAGGTTATTAATCCATCCCATCCCAAAAAGGTAAGAAATGTAGTTTACAGAATTTTTGTACGCTACAAAGCTAATAAAGTACCAAAACAGAAAAAATGACTTTAAGCATAAAAAGGAAATGCGAACTGAACGATCTCTGTTCAAAAAGTTCACGCAACAAGACAAATAGTCTCTAAAACGAAAGTTACAGAAAAGACCGAAGTAAAAACAAAGGACTTCTCAAAATCAAAATTATTGTGAACAAAAAAATTATCTGAAAAAATTGAAATTAGGAATCGAAAAATTAATAGTTGGCTTGTTTATAATTAGTTAATTTATAAAAAAGATGATTCATGGTACACTACCAAAAAGGGAAAGAGCAAGTTTGAAAAGAAAAAGAATGCTTTATGGGCCAGATATGCACTTGCCAGAAAGAATATCGAGTGAAATAAAAATATAGAAATTGTTTACAAGAACAGTTAAGTTCCACAAGCTTACTATCAAACCAATTTTGCTTTTAATAACAATGACAATATTCACAATTAATAAATAAAAAAGAAAAATGAAAAATCAAATATTTTGCATTTAGTAATATCTGAATAACAATAAGTTGCTCAAATCCAGATGTAGAATCTATTGAAAAAAAAAGACATCAATTCAAAGAAGATTCAATGAATGTGCAAATGTGTAAAACGTGAGGGTTTATCAAAAAGAATCTATCTCAGATAATGATAGATACAATTCGGCATTATAAAAAGGCTTAAAAACTGCAAAATAGTTAAGCTTTAGTGAAGGCCTGTGTATTTTACTGGTATTTACATACATAAACCTTGAGTTTTTTTTTTAATAAAATTTAAAAAATCTATATTTGATATTTCATACGATAAATTAAAATATTCATTCAGAATAATTACTGAATAACTGAATTTAAAGGGTTTATAAAAAACAATAATCACATAAAAGTATGAGACTACAAGTTGCATTATTTTCATTTTTCTTAATCTTTACGTTTAAGACATACTCCCAAGATCTCAATGTCAATATGATTGTTGGAAATCACCTATCTTTCTATGAAGAGGAGGAAAAAGGAGCATACGTGAATTTTCATTCAGTCACTTTTAATAAGAATGGTGATTGTAAAATTCTTATTACAAATAGACAACAAACATGGGGTTATAGTAATAGCGCTTCAGATTCATATGGCCAATGGAGAAGTTACAAGGATAAAATTAAAATTGAATATGATGATTCAGAATTTATTGTGAATTTTATTGATGGAAAGTTTCGAACTAATGTAATATTGAATTTGGATGATAAATTCACTAAGAATTATTTGTTATTCGATTCAAATATAATTAGTGTTGATAAATCGATTGAAGATGTATTAAGAAAACTTGTAATAGATAAGATATCAAATTGGCAAATCAAAGGTGAGTTTGAAAAAATGTCAACATATCAAGAACGGGTAAATGTGAAGACTCGGGTGGTTCAAATTATGAAAATCGAAGCGCTAGCATTAGACTCATTGAAGAAAGATTTTATTCAAAATATTAATCTAAACGATATAACACTTAGTAAGTACGACGCAGAAAGTGAAGTTTTTGTAATTAATTCTGAATTAGGTCAATTCCCTATAAATGTATCAATTGACTATGCAAAAGAGTTTAAAAGAAAGGTCGGTTACTTAACTGTTGAAAATTCTAAAGTTTTATTAATAGATAATAAATTTACTTTATCTCACTTGGATGTTTGCTATCCAATTTACGATGGTGAAATGCTTCCGCAGGAGTGTTTTTATTACGACATTGAAAACAAATCTACTTATTCTTCAACTGAGATTAATTACAATTTCCCTGAAATTGAATTTGAAGTTTCAAATGAGGCTACCTCAAGTAAACCGTTTAAAGTTGAAAACAAAATATTATCCTTGGGTAGTAAAGTTGACGTAAACTTCCCTTCAAACCCTAAAGTAGAAAACCGATACGCACTTATTATAGGAAATGAGGATTATACTTCGTATCAGTCAGGCTTAAGTACAGAGCAAAATGTTGATTTTGCTGAAAATGATGCCAAAACGTTTAAACAATATGCTCTAAAAACTCTTGGTGTTAAAGTAGAGAACCTGTACTATTTAAAAAATGCTACGGCTGGGCAAATGAAACAAAAAATCACACTAGTTTCTAAAATTATGAATCAATTAGGTTCAGATGCAGAGTTGATTTTTTATTATGCTGGTCATGGTTATCCTGATGAACTTACTAAGGTACCCTACCTTATCCCAGTTGATATTTCAGCTAGTGATTTGAGTAGTGCAATTAATTTATCTGATTTATACAGAACCTTTTCGGAAAGTAAGGCAAAAAAAATTACAGTATTCCTTGATGCTTGTTTTACTGGCGGAGCTAGAAGTCAAGGTTTGGTTGCCTCTAGAGGAATTAAAATCAGCCCTAAAAAAGATAACCTGAATGGAAATCTAGTTGTGTTCTCTGCGAGTAGTGATAAGCAGTCCTCACTACCTTATTATGAGCAAGCACATGGTATGTTCACCTATTTCCTTTTAGACAAGTTGCAAAGCAGTAGAGGGAAATGTACTTACTCAGAGCTTTTTGATTATGTGAATCAAAAAGTGTCTTTAAACGCTTTAAAAATAAATGAGAAAGAACAAAATCCAAAAGTAAACACAAGTCAAAATGTAAATGAAGACTGGGGGAATTGGAAGTTTTAAAGACTGCATAAAAACTATATTAATAATTAATCAAACAACCAAAATGAAGAATCTATCTAATTACCTACCTATCCTCGTACTATCTGTAATGCTATTCTCTTGTAGCAGTTCTAAGAAAATTTCAAAACAATCTACCTATTCTGAAACAGAGGTTAGTATCCATTGCTCTGGCTCAGATTTCTTTACCAATAAAAATTATTTTAGAGCCAATAGTATAGGCGAAAGTTTAGATCAAGTTGTTTCTAAGAAAAAAGCACTTAGCAATGCAAGAGCCGACTTGGCTGCTTCTGTAAAAGTTTTGGTTTCTGCTGTAGTAGATAATTATGTAAAGTCTTCAGAAATGAACAATCAAGAACAGGTGGAGGAAAGATTTGAAGGACTCAATAGAGAAATCATTAAAGAAGAATTGGTTGGTATAAAAACCATATGTGAAAAGCTAACAAGAACATCAGAAGGTAAATTTAAAACTTATGTTGCAATAGAGTTGTCTGCACAAAAACTAGTTGAGAAGTTTCATGACCGTATGCTGAAAGATGATTTAATTAAGATTGACTACGATTATGAAAAGTTCAAAAAAACTTTTGAAACTGAAATGAGTAATTTACAGTAATCTTTTTCATTAAATAATTCCATTCAAATGAGGTTTCTTATACTTTTCACATCACTTATAATTGTATGTGCAAATGCTCAAAACGTGAGGGTTTCTCAAAAAATATATATCTCAGATAATGATACTTACAATTCGGCATTAGAAAAAGGACTCAAAGCTGCCAAAAGTGAGGCTTTAGTTAAAGCAGGAGTTACTGAGTACATTTCAGAGTATACAAGATTATTAACTACTGAAGTTAATGAGAATATAAATGAGGTATTCAACTCAGACCTTTTAATACATCTGGGAGGAAGTATTAAAGAATGGGATTACATAGTGAACCCAATAAAGAAGTTTGATACAGAAAAACAATTGTTTTTTATTAAGTTTGAAATTAAGGCTAAAGTAAAAAAATACAAATCTAAACCAGACCCTACCTTTAAAGCTAAAATTGAGGGTTTAAGAGGTTCATATATTGACGGAGATAGAATTGAGTTTTCAATATTTCCTTTTATCGAATCGTATCTAAATATCTTTTACATTTCAGAGAGTGAGGCTAACATATTATTCCCTTACGAAAGAACCCAAAACACTTTAATTCAAGCCAATAAAAATAAAATGATAGACTATTTATTAGCTGAAGCAAATACAAATCATGAATCTGGTAGATTAATTACAGTAATTACGAAAGAATACTACCCATACGATTCAGCTAAGAAAAACAATGATGGTTATGAAACAATTACCACAGTTGAAGATGTATTCCAATGGATATTAGATATCGAACCTGAAAATAGAACTGAGTATTACCATCAATTTATCATTACGAAATGAAAAAATATCTAATCTTTTATATACTATCAATTTCAATTATTACTGATGGTTATTCTCAGGTATGTTCTTTAGATACTGAACCTTTTATTGGGATGAATGCTTGTGGAGGAATTATTTACAGTATTAACGAATCAAAAGATTTTGTCTCAGTAGTCACCCATCAAGATCTTGGTCATGAATGGCAAGATAAATCTCAACAGAATTGCAATGCATTTGAATATTTATCATATAATGATTGGTTTCTTCCATCAATAGATGATTTGTCTGAAATGTATGAAAGTATTGGCCCTTCCGAAAAAAACTCATTAGGTAATATTGGTGACTTTGTATTTGATGACTATTGGTCATCAGATAAATTAAATTCTAAATACTTTTTTTATAATTTCTTTCCAAATGAAACAAATCAAGTTTCTTCAGGTATGCATTATAATAGTAAGTACTACAGAGCAATTAGAAAAACTAAGGTGACTTTCAATAAAATATTTGGTTGCACCAACAAATCCTCCTTTAATTATAATTCGTTGGCTAACACAAATGATAGTTCTTGTATAGCATCTATTCTAGGGTGTATAGATAATAGATACATAGATTACGATATCAATGCCAATACTGACGATGGGTCATGCGTATCTTTAATTATTAATGGATGTACATCATCTAGTTATATTGAATTTAATAAGGATGCAAACACAAACAATGGCACTTGCAGTACCCAACGGGAATTAAATCTTTTAATTCAACCATATGTTGAAAATAAAATAAATATTTGGCAAATTAAGGGTGAATATGAAAAGACTCTTGACTACATTGAACGAGTGAATAACAAGACACGGAAAACTTTAATTGAAAAATTAGAAAAAATCGCCTTAGATTCTTTGAAAAATGAATTTATCTCCAAAATAAATATCGATCAAACAAATCTAGAAATTAGTAATTATGATGCTGACAATGAAGTTTTTATTTTAATGTCCAAACTTCATGGTCAATTCCCAATAAACATTCCAATCATTGAAGCTCCCAATTTTAAAGAAAATTATGAGAAATTAAAATTTTCAAATTTTGATGTTATTGTTAAAAATAATGTTTTCGTAATATCTAATTTTGATGCCAGCCTAGAGGATAAAGTTAAACAAGAATTTAATATCAAGTATAAAGGAGTCTCAAGCAAGAAAAAAGGTGAAAATTACTCATATTCATTAGCAAATAAATTAGATTACCAACAAACAGACTTTACTTATAACTTTTCTGATATCGTAATTGGGGAAATTGAGAATTATGAAGGAGAAATAGGACTTAGTAAAACTAAGAAAGTATACTCTCTTGGAAGTAAAGTAGATATAGATGTCCCAGTAAATTCAAAAGCAAACAATCGTTATGCCTTAATCATTGGAAATGAAGACTATACTTCTTATCAGGCCGGATTAAGCACTGAGCAAAATGTTGATTTTGCTGAAAATGATGCCACTATTTTCAAAGAATATGCTTTAAAAACTCTTGGTGTAAAACAAGAAAATCTTCATTACCTAGTCAATGCTACGGCTGGGCAAATGAAACGAGAAATCACTTTAGTTAGCGAGATATTGAAGGTTTTAGAATCTGATGCTGAACTAATATTTTACTACGCAGGTCATGGTTACCCCGATGAAGTCACTAAAGAATCCTATTTAATCCCTGTAGATATTACTGCAACAGATTTAAGTAATGCAATCAATTTATCAGATTTATACAAGACCTTAACGAAAAGTAAATCTAATAGAGTAACAGTTTTCTTAGATGCCTGCTTTACGGGAGGCGCAAGAAGTCAAGGTTTGGTTGCCTCAAGAGGAATTAAAATTAGCCCTAAAGAAGATAACCTTAATGGTAATTTAGTCGTATTCTCTGCTAGTAGTGAGACTCAATCTTCTTTACCTTATTACGAACAGGGTCATGGTATGTTTACCTACTTTATTTTAGAGATGTTACAAAATAGTAATGGGGATTGTTCCTACAGTGAGCTGTTTGAATATGTGAATCAGAAAGTCTCATTAAACTCATTAAAAATAAATAAAAAGAAACAAAATCCTAAGGTTAACACTAGTCAAAGTGTAAACGAGAGTTGGGGTGAATGGAGATTTTAAAATGAAAACTTTAAATTGATATTTAAAATTAAATAACTGGGATCTGTCGCATTAATTACATCAAATATTTTGCAATGTATTTATATTGACATAAATGATTTCATGCCCAATAAAGTCACTTTTCACTCTTAATAACTCAATGGTAATTGATTTTGAATAACCTTAATGATAAACGAGATTAATCATTGATTTTTAAACCCTTACCAGTTGTGAAACCTAATTTAGGAAGCAGAAAATAAGACCAAAAATACATTCAATTTCATATACTCATTTGGGAAAAACTACAGTTAAGGGGTAACACAAGTTCATTTGTCAAATCATTAAAAGAATCAAAATATAACTTCTGAAAAACTTGATTAATAATAAAAGCTGTGTACTTCTTCTAAGTACTATACCTATGTGAATAAATATTCGATTTACATTGAGACTTTACCAGAAGAAAGTAAGAGCTTAATTTTCATAACATCAATCTATTAATTTTTCATTTCACCAAACACTTGTAATAATTTATTCTTGAATAATTCAACTTGATTCAAATCTAATTTAGATTTATCATGTATTAAACTCTACTTATTAAGATAACAATATACTATTCTCGAAATTAATGCATTCTGAAAATA
>Ga0308006_10000979_pt1 | contig 10189 bp, 9 predicted proteins | sample Neamet69_FD_203150 | JGI IMG/M metagenome (GOLD analysis project Ga0308006, IMG submission 203150) | Marine microbial communities from water near the shore, Antarctic Ocean - #69 | ecosystem: Environmental > Aquatic > Marine > Unclassified | place: Southern Ocean | collected 2014-06-07 | reverse complement strand
CATTACAAATTGAATCGCGCACCTGCCCGGCGGTCACCTCTTCACAGCGACAGACGATCACAGTATCTTCTGGCAGGGTCCGCTGCGGTGCACGATAAAGCTTCCAAAGGGCAGTCTGGAACTGGGTAGCTCTTGATGCAAGGCGTCGATTAGTTAGATTTGGCTGCGACCCTAGCCCTAAATTTTGCAAAGCACTTATGGCGGCGAGACGGCCCTGTACTTCGGCCAGTTGCGCGCCACCAAGACCGCCCGCATCACCAGCGATCCAAACATTAGGCACGAAAGTTGCGCCATCTGCATCGTGCTTTGGCACCGGTACTAAACTTCCTGGATCTAGTTTTACTTTAACGCCTAGCAGTCGTGCCAGCTCAACCTGAGGCGCAAAGCCGTCGCCCAGGCAGATCACATCCGCCTCAATATCGCGGGTGACCCCATCAGCGATGCGCCGCAACCGCGCGCCTTCAACCGCTGTTTTCCCGAGGACCTCAACTGCTTCCCACCCAGTCATGACCGGCACCCGGTCGCGTAGTAGACGCAACTGATAGGCCAGACCGGCGCGTATGAGGCTCGGTGATGTCAAGGCTGCTCGCACAAAAGCAGCACTAAGTCGCGGTTGCCCACGCTCTACGACAGCGGCAACATTCACACCTAACTTGCGCATCTCGACCGCGAGTTGGAGGCCAAGTGGGCCGTGCCCAGCAATCAGAACTCTACGGCCAGGCGCTATCCCATAGCGGCGAACCAACGTCTGCGCCGCGCCTATTGTCATCACTCCTGGACGGGTCCAGCCAGGGATCATAGCGGGCCGTTCCATTGCGCCAGTGGCTAAGATAACTGCACGGGCTAAAATACAAGCCTGCCCAAAGGCACCTTCTGTACGCAACTCAAAGCCCAAACCGTCGATAGTGTCGCGCGCATACCAGACCGTTTCGCCTGTCCTGATTTCAACACCGGCAGACTCCACCTGTTCACGAAGTTTTTGGCCATTCAGATGCTGTTGATCCTTATCAAGGTTATCTCTGTATCCATCGCTACGCGGCTTGTAGTACTGGCCACCAATTTGGTGTCGCTCATCAATTATGCAAACTTTAGCACCACCCACAGACGCTACAAGCGCTGCATTTAGCCCAGCCGGACCGGCACCAATAATTGCCAAATCAACTGAAGTATTCATCGGGTCAGGGACCACCTGAGAAGAGAAAAGGGATCCAAATTCAGTATCACTCTGCGGAGTGACAGTCATTCCATCCCTTACTTCAGTCATGCACGCACGTTGTGATCGCATGCCGTCTACGACAACCAGGCAGTCCTGACACACACCCATGCCACAGAACTGTCCGCGCGTACGACCCGAGCGGCGCTTTCCTAAGATTTGGATGCCTGCCACAGTAAGTGCAGCCGCTATGCTATCGCCTGCCCGGGCCAGCACTGGGTCGTTATTCCAATGAAATAAAAGCCTCATTCCATCAGACCTGTTGTTGGTCCAGAAGACCCACAGAACCCAATGCCACCAAAACCTCATAAAATTCGTGTTCCGGCAGAGGTAGGCGCGGTGCGCGTGGTGCGCCCATTGCAAATCCTAGCAGGCCAAGCGCCGCTTTCGTTGCTGACACATAACGATGCCCACCAACCAACCTAATTACTGGTAGCATGCTGCGATAAAGCGCCCTTGCAGCGTCGTAATCCTGATCGATAGTAGTCAAGGTGAAAAGACGCGCTGAGGCAGCAGGCATAATGTTTGAGCCAACCGCTACCCAGCCATCAGCACCTTCAACAAAGCTCTCAAAGCCCATAATTCCACCAAATACACTAATTTTCTCACCTGCAAGATCGATGATATCCCGCACACGGGTCACGTCCATAGTCGACTCTTTAATGTAATCGACACCGGGTATCTGTGCTAACCGCGCAACTATAGGCGGCGTCATATCAATATTCGTGGTAGCCGGATTGTTGTAGATCATAATCGGCAGATCAGTAGCAGCGGCAATCCGAGTATAGTGTTGCACCAGCTCAGCTTCCGTCGGTGTGGAGTAGAAGGGCGGAATAATCATAACGCCGTCAGCACCTAAATTTTGTGCCATTTCACAGTTTTCAATTACATCCTCAGTACGTTCTGCGCCCGCGCCTATGAGCACCGGGACCCGACCAGCCGTCGTATCAATCACACATTTAGCCACGTCCCGGCGTTCTTGAGTGGTCATCGACAAAAACTCTCCAGTAGATCCTAATGGGATCAGACCATGAATACCTTCTTGGATTTGCCAGTCAGTGAACTGGGCCTGTGCATCTAGGTCAATTGCTCCATCGACGTCGAAGGCAGTTACCATCACAGTATAAGTCCCTCGGAAGCGTTTATTCATGTCGCATTCTCCTTTAATGTCAATAATTTCAGTGGATTTTCACGGAGCAAGTCTGCAACAAGGGAGGGAGGGAAGGCCAATCGGTTCATTAAATGACAAACATTTCTCAGGATATGGCCATAGCCATGACCACCCCAGGTCCGAAGCCGCGTCTTGGTACAGATGTCTTGTGAGAGGGTGATCTGCGCACCGTATCCCATATCAGAAAATTGGTGGATCAGGCGCAAGCGGCCCAGATCAGATGGCAACTCGGTGAGGTCGCTCATCCAGTAGTGCGACTGTTCAATACCAAAAAAGTCCCATTCAACCGTCGCGCCCCGGTCCAAAAGTGATTGGATGCCGTCACCATCAGGATAAGTTCTATCCATGTGGCACAAGATAACACGAGTTAGGTCGGCACCATTAGCTTCGAGAATATCTAGAATGTCCGAGCAAGCTTGCACGTGGCGTCCGGGATGCACGCTGATAGCGGCACCAGTGGCCACCTGAGTTCGTGCCGCTGCGATCAGCGCCCTGTGCTCGAATGGGTGCAGGGGCCAAGAGCAGCCCATCTCTCCAATTAGCCCAGCGCGGATATCAGTACCATCAATCCCAATATTGATTTCTGCAGTAAAGCGGGCCGTCAACGTGGCTTCGTCCATCGCCAACGTTTCAGAATTTAGAAAAGCTGCCGTGTAGGTTCCGGCGGCAGCAACCACGTGAATGCTGCTCTGACGTGATGCACGTGCAAGTCCAGCGGCATCTCGGGCAAGGCCAGAAACAGATTGATCCACGATCAGAGAGCCACCATCCTGGCCAAATGCTACAAGCTCTGTTGACGCAATATCAGGATCAGTTTGATGAGCATTAGCTTGGGTTTCATTTGAACGATAGTCAATCTGCCAGCGATCGTGAGGTAGAATTAGCATGTCCCGGTCAGCTGGTACCCCAGGTGGCACAATGTCGAACAGAACATGTTCATGAACCATGGCTGGGCCAATGGTCTCGGCAGCAACGTCACCCAACACTGTGCGCACCTTTCCCATTCTTACAGTCAATGCTGTAAAATTTTAGATAAAAACAAACGTGCATGATTAGATTTTGGATTGTTGAAAAACTCTTCCGGCTCAGCCTCTTCAACAATCTGACCATCATGCATCAGTAATACACGGTCAGCAGCAGCGCGGGCAAAGCCCATCTCGTGCGTAACCACTATCATCGTCATACCTAGCCGGGACAGTTCGATCATTACATCAAGTACTTCAGAGATCATCTCGGGATCTAGGGCACTGGTAGGTTCGTCGAACAACATCACTTTGGGTTTCATCGCCAGCGCTCGGGCTATTGCCACACGCTGTTGCTGTCCACCCGAAAGTTGTGAGGGAAAGGCCTCTTCCTTTTCTGGCAACCCCACCTTGGCAAGCAATTCGCGCGCATCCGCCTCAGCCTGGACACGCGGTATTTTCAAAATCCGCATTGGCGAAACTGTGATGTTTTTCAATACAGTCAGATGTGGGAACAGGTTGAAGGATTGAAACACCATCCCCATTTCGCGCCGCTGCTGCGCCGCTTTACCATCGCTTAGTTCAACCCGCTTTCCACCCAAGTTTTCACGATAGCCCATTTTATTTCCACATGCGCGGATTGAGCCACCATCTATGGTCTCCAGATGATCAATACAGCGCAGCAGGGTCGACTTGCCCGACCCGGAGCGTCCGCACAGCACCACCACTTCACCCTGCCGAACTATTAGACTGACATCTCTAAGAACGTGGTTAGAACCGAACCACTTATCCACATTAGTGATTTCCACGATAGGCTCACCCAGCGAACGGCTGGCGCCAACTGATGTCTCCTGCATAAATGTCATTTCATCCTCCATATCAGACTTGTCCCGGACTATCGTTAGACTGCACGCCTGTGCGGGTGGGTAACTTTTTGTCAGAGACCGGTCCAAACGGCTTGTCATAATGGGCCTCAAGACGCTTCTGAATTTCACCCCAAATGGTTGTCATCAACAGATACCAGCAGGCAGCACACAAGTATGCCTCCAGAACCTTGAATTCGATCTGGGCAAGCTGCTGAGTACGACGAAACAGCTCTTCCATAGAGATGACAGAAGCCAGCGAGGTGGTCTTGATCATTAGATTGAATTGGTTACCCATTGGCGGGATGATTACACGCGTAGCCTGAGGGATAATAACGTACCACATCCGCTGTGGCCATGCCATACCAAGAGCCTTACTGGCATCAGTCTGACCCTTATTTACTGCAGAGATTCCCGCACGGACGATTTCTGCAAAATAGGCACCTTCGTGCAGCGTCAGAGCAATAATAGCACTTTCGATTACGCCAAATTTAAGTCCAACCTTGGGTAAGACGGTATAGATGATCACCATTTGTATGAGCAGCGGCGTACCACGCCAGAGCCAAATGAACGCTACAGCGATACGCTGCAATATCCAGTAACTAGACATCTTCATAAAAGCGATGATGACACCCAATATTACACCAAGCGTCATCGCGACCGTAGCTAACCAGATCGTTGTCCAAACCCCGAGTAGCATATACTCGCTAACCATAAATCGAAAAAAATGGTCCCAGCTCCAACCCATGTCATCTTCCTTTATATAGGGTCAGAGGGGCAAGTTAACGCCCCTCTCCTTCTCATAATAAATGGGTTACTCGCCTGTATAGAAGTAAGTAAATTTTCCAGGCCAGCGATCCCAGGCATCCATCTTTGTCGTACCGTAAGCATCCATCATGGAGTCATAGGTACCATCAGCGCGCATCGCATTGAGTGCGTCGGCCACCGCCTGCGCCAGTACCGGTTCGTCAAAGGCAAACGCACCAGGAGTTCCAGGGAACAAACCCGTTGCAGCTTTGGAAAACTGGCCCTTTTCCTGATAATAGCTGCCAATAGCATCCCCAGCGAAGACTGCATCAATCTGGCCACCGCCTAGGGCAAGGAAAACCTCACCGTAAGTATTGAAAGCACGGATATCCATTGAGGCAAGCCCCTTGGCAATTTGTGCATCGTTAATCTCACGGATTTTTCTTTCCTCGAAGCCAGCAATTTCGACCCCTACGACTTTTCCAGCCATATCCTCAGGACCAGTGATTCCTGTTGGATTTCCGTCCGCTGCGATCAATGCCAAGGCGTTGACTGAGAACGGCACCAGTTGCATGAAGCCTGCGCGTTTATCAGTGAAATACAGTCCAGTATTAATCATGTCCCAGCGGTTTGCATCCAGACCTGGAATTTGCACAGCAAAGTCTACGTTCTGATAATTCGGTTCCAGGCACAACCGATTGGCAATCTCGTTACCCAAGTCGACGTGCAACCCCTGTAGCTCACCTTGCTCGTTAATAAATTGTTTTGGTGGAATAGTGGCATTAATTGACATGGTTAGAACCCCAGCCTCTATGACTGGCAGATCTACCGGGCAATCTTGAGCTACCGCGACTGTTGATGTTGTCCCAAACGCTACAACTGTAGCCAGGATCAAAAGTGAGTTATGTTTCATTGGATATCCTTTATTGTTGGAGAAATTTTGACCCGATCAGCGGGCCTCTGTGGTTGAGATGATTTCGGATGATCGCCACTGCACCAGTCTGTCACTACCTTAGCCGTGACATCGACCATATTTAGAAAATCAGCCAGATCGACCCATTCATCATGCTGGCCATTCTGGGATAAATCGCCGCCTAGACAGCCCAAGCCGACACAAGGTATGCCAGCCTCCACGATAGGATTTCGGATGTCACTGCATGTATGCAGCGGATTAACATGCGGTAGTTGACCCGTGACCGCCGTGACAGCGGCACTTGCAGTCAGGTATAGCGGGTGATTAGCAGGCACTTCACCACCAGTCACGCCGGTTACCCAAGTGATCTCTGGCCGATTTACGTTCAGCCATTCGTCTGATACGGAGGCTGCCAGTATAGCTCCTTCGACCTCGCCCTTAATCTGATCCAGCGTTTCACCAGGGGGGAAGCTTATTGCCCCACCCATTTCACAAATTTCAACGATCCTCGAGAATTTGCGCATTTCACCGCAGCGGATACCTGAGACATGAAGGTTTGTAGCTCGCCCAACTTCTGCCTCAATAAGTGGGTGATGGATGCGCTGAGCACGATCTTCAGCTAACTCCATCAGCGCACCATGCAGAACAATAGCCTTGTCCACGGGGTTGACCGCAAGATGCGAGAATGCAGTGTGACCCGGTTCGGTCGTTTTAGGCGCCTCACCATAAATCTTAATTTTAAATTCGACTTGGCCAGACGCTACTGCTTTAATTTCTCGCATTCCAACACCAGATTCGGCTGGGTGCAAATAAAGGGCCGCATCCGCCCGAAGTCCATTATGAAGCAAAGCTGCAATGCCGCGTGCATAATGCTTACTAGGGGTCGAAGCAAAGACTGCGCGTCCCATTGGGACATTCGCTGCAGCCACTTTCTCAATGGCTAAAACTGCCGCAGCACAGCCAGCTAAATCGTCGGCAACACCCCAACCGTAAATTCGCCCATCATCGATTTCGCCTGAAAATGGATGGTGGCTCCATGTCTCAGTATCTGTGACTGGCTCGCCGTCCGGATGAGCAAACATTAGAAGGCTGGGTAGTGACGGATCACCATGAAGCGTTGCTACGACTGCTCGCCGAGCGCCAACGTTGCAGGTACCTTCAACTATCAGCTCGCCAATCACAGGAACGGTACTAGGCTCATAATCAACCGACGACACCTCGCATCCAGCGCATGCTAAGCGATCAGAAATCATTGCTTGAACGGCGTTCTCACCTTTTGGCTGTGCTGCAACTAGTTCGCGAAGAAACGCGATCGCATTATCGCCCTTAACAGAACTTAGAAGTTTACCATTTTTGGTCATTCCCAATTCCTTGCAAATTGAATACCGATGGTATACAATAGAAGGGGTATTAATCTTGAGATTGCAAGCCATTTTTTATAATTTTTTATAATTTTTTATAATTTTTTATAATTTACGTTCAGTCGTCACTTGCATATTCGGTATACAATGTTATCGGGCGACTTATAAAAATTAAGTAGGACTTTAACTACAACACCCCACAGTTGTTTCAAAAGTAGAAAATGGACAAGCCGATGACGCTAATTCCCGAGACTACCACCCAATCCGGGCAGACGGTCCAGAAAAACCGATCCGAAACTGCATATGCAGTAATACTTGATATGATCCAACAACGGCAACTGCCCAGCGGCGTACCACTCGTTGAACAGCAATTAGCCACTAAAATCCAAGTTTCACGAACACCCTTACGTCACGCGATGCAACGGCTGGAGGTCGAAGGACTACTGAGTAAGGATAATAATAAGTCATTTATAGTGCGAAAAGTTGAGCTGAAGGAGTATCTGCAAAGCCTGCGCGTCCGCGAACTATTAGAAGCAGAAGCAGCCTCAATGAGTGTCGGCTATATTTCGCTAGCAGCAATCGAAGTTGCGCGCACCAATTTACAAACAGTTCAATCCAAGAGCCCCTATGACATGATCTCGCATTGGCGTTCTGACGATGAAGTACATGATCTGTTTATAAGTAACTGTGGCAACGATACCTTGATAAACATTTTAAATTCACTGCGAACTACAACCAAGCTGTTCGAGATCGAAAAGCTTTCGGAGCGGCTTGAACCGGACTCACAACAACACGAGCAAATTTTAGATGCCCTAATCAAACAAGATGCAAAAGCCGCAAGACGTGCGGTTGCAACCCATATTAAATCACTGTTTCAGTTTGCGGTACGTACAGTGGGTTAATTCGGGGGCAGTTCCATTGGACACCTAACAACAGCATAAATGTAAGAAATATCCAGTTTAGCCTGTTAATAAGCTGCATTACGTAAGGTAATTTTTAATTATCTGATATTTAGACCATTTTAATGTTACTGTGCATTTTCAGGACTTTACGCTCATTAATTGGAATGGATGTCAGATGTTAAATAAAATGCTACTAGGCATACTCTTGTCAGTGACAGCTACCAGCTCGGCAATAGCTCAAGACAAAGTCTCTGAAGTCAAAAATGCCCTTACAAACTTGGCCGTCGGTGAAGGAAATAAGGCAGCTGCGGAAGGCCTCATGAGTATGCTTCCCGAGGGGTCAAATGTTGAAGTATCAATTAATGCAAATGGGAGCTCGACTAATACTAAACTTTCTGGACACGTGATGTTTGTTGCGCCCCTCAAGAGTAGTGAAAATAGTGTTTTGTTTAATCAAAGCCAAATAAGCAATTACTATGTACGCGACGGCGGCAGGTTAACTCTCAACCTTGGGCTTGGTTATAGGCAGTTGTCTGACGACAAAACGTATTTTACCGGTATCAATGGATTTTTTGATATTGATAGTAAAAATAATACACGAATGAGCGTTGGCGTTGAATATAAGGCATCAAATTTTGGAGCTAACGCAAACATCTACAGGCGATTAGGCAGTGCCACCAATAAAGTCGGAGTGTACACTGAACGTGTCCTGAATGGACACGATATGTCCGTAACTGGGACTTTACCGTACCTACCGTGGGCTGACGTCGTTATCACCAGTTATAAATGGGACAAGGTGGAGGCTGCTAAAAGCTCGAAAGGTACTAAAGTATCGACCGAGCTGAGGATTAACAGCAATACGAAGTTTGAGTTTGGTGTCGATGACAACAACATTGATAAAAAGAAAAACTTTGCGTCCATAATGTTCACGTTTCCCGGTGATCAGCGGCCATCTCTTACAGATGGGGCCGTTTCAGAAACTGCTTTTAACGGTAGTGACGTAAGCAAAGACTTACTTATGAAGGTACGGAGAACTAATAAAATTGTGTTAGAATCTAAAAATGTTGGTGTTATTATTGCGAGGCTAGATTAATGAATTACTACCTAAGGTTTACACTGGCTTATTTATTTGCTGGATTGTTCGCCGGAACAGCCTTTGCTGATTTAGGCCAAGGCATTGCAACACAATATGAAATTACAATGTTAAAATTCGAATTGTGTACTGACGCTCCACTTACTACTGAAGAGGATGTAACCTGTACTGGAGCTGTTGTCGTGGGGACGGGAAGTAAGATATTTGATATTGCAAGTGTTAGCGCAGGTGCGTCTGTTGGATCTTTTGTTTCATCAACAGGTCTACCCATTGGTGTAACATACAAATATGCCAAGCCAACATTCTCAAAAACAATAAAGGTTACTGGTTCAGTGTCTTTGATAAATCCGACATGCAATTGCAGAACAGACACCTTAAGTACATTCAACCCCGCAAAAGGTAAGTACAAATCTTCTATTAATGGAGTGTGTGACTCTGCAGCGGCGGAACCACAGGAAATTCATATGCAAGATTTGGTGACTGATGATACCAATGTGTTGTGCCTAGACGCTGCCTGCTCTGTGAAATCGGACACAAGCTACACTAGAACAGCCTTAGCTAGTTTAAATAATTATATGTTTGGTAAGTCGATGGAAAACACTGCAGTGGGCTCAACCTCAATGAGTGCTATTTACATACTAGAAAATCCATACACCGTGACGGCGGTAGCTCCAAAAATTGAATTGGCATTTGGAACACAGAAGGCTTTAAATGGTTTGTCATTCACTAATTCGGGATCCGCCTTGTGTACCGTCGATGTTTATTATCCTAAGGTGAGGATCAAAATTACAAATTGATAAGTCGAGCCATGCGTATTTTGTAGTCGGAGACCTAAAGAGTCTAAATATCTTATTAGTATCATAATTTTGTTGTACAGTTTAAGTCTGCCCTTCGTGGCTAAAGATGTTCAGATCACCCAACAACTATTAACAAATCTTGGGTACAACCCGGGACCAATAGATGG
>Ga0308006_10000963_pt1 | contig 10268 bp, 11 predicted proteins | sample Neamet69_FD_203150 | JGI IMG/M metagenome (GOLD analysis project Ga0308006, IMG submission 203150) | Marine microbial communities from water near the shore, Antarctic Ocean - #69 | ecosystem: Environmental > Aquatic > Marine > Unclassified | place: Southern Ocean | collected 2014-06-07 | reverse complement strand
ACCATCACTGTTGTACTTCGCAGATAATATATAAGCAATACCATCAAATACACCAACACCCACAGGTGAATACCCGTCAGTTAGATTAGCTGTTACTTCAGTCCCTTTCAGGTTGTGTAGAACAAGTTGGTTGTCACCTTCTGAGATGAATGCCACGTTTACTGCGTCCGATAATGTTTCAGGACTATCTTGTAAGTTGTTAAGGTCCGTATTTAATGAACTAAATACTTTTACGGATTTGCTTTCTTCCATGCTTCTCTTTTTATAGTGTTTCTAGGTGTGTATTTTAATCTCTTTATAACTCTTCTCGGGCCAGTAAAGAACGAAATTGTCTGCTTACTATATCCAGATGTAGACGTTATATACTCACCGTTATATGTTTCTTTTAATATTAATCTTAACCCTGCCATAATAATCCTTCTAACAGACCTTACAGTTAACTCGGGATACAATGACGCTATGTAAGGTGTAAAATGTTTCAACCCTACTGAAATGGGTATAGCAGGCCTTCCTGTATTTACACCATCGATCATCTCATCATACATATCCCTTGGTATTTTCACAAATACTTCTCGGTTATAGAGTGCATTAGGTATGTCTAGTCTTAGTATAGGTGATCTAAATTTTGTGTTAGATACTTCTACATTATCTAGATACCCACGCTCTAGTTTATTCAGTGTTTTATATTTAGGTTCCCACCCTCTATATAGTGTGACTACTTTCTCACTACCATACGCAGGGAATGTGAATGATCCTCTTCCTTTAGATACATAATCAACTACAGCGCCTAAGAAGTGTGATATTACTCTTGTGGCTATATCTTGATAGTCTCGTATAATAAACGTCTCTAGCGCTACCTTACGTCTACTGAGTCCCTCTTTTACCTGGTACATGTCACTAAACATCTTCTTATTCTCTTTAACAATGACTGAAAGTCTCGTCTCTCTAGATATTCGTATGGCCGTAACGGTTGTCTTCTTCATGCCTACCCTTTATAGCTAGACCAATAAACCTTCCTGTTATGGCTTTGTGCTGCTGCAAGAATTCTATTCCACTCGTTTTCTGTTACATCATCTGGTAGTTTTGCTGCTTGCATCTTCTTACCAACTTTTAACTCTAGAATTTGAAATAGGCTTGTTGCTATAGGATCACCCATAAACATTTTCTTTTGCGTTACCATTAGTGCTAGCCTATACGCGATAGCTTCCGCCTCTCTCCTATTAAGAAGAGGGTTTCCATCACTATCCACACAAATACCTGCGTATACTATTTGAATATTCTGACCTACATACTCTTCTGTAAATGTTGCAACTAATCTATCACCCTCTCTATGTAGTCTATAAGGAACAAACTCTCCTCTAGCTTTAGTAGTAAGCATTTGTTGATGGTTGTTTATACCATTACTTCCCAGCCCACTCATAAATGATGACATAGATCTACTGTGATTATAGTGATCATTCCATGAAATTCCTTGAACGTCTGACCAATCTGCCCCTGTACTTATAGATGTGATTGAATCTAGATTACACGGTAATTTAATTGTACGATCATCACCAACAGTTCCTACGTATGTATACTTTGATTTGTTACTATTTCCTATTTCTTTGTAAGAGTTATACGCATGTTCAATATAATCTCCTTCTTGCATTACGATATCAAAGTAAGCCTTTAATAAAAACTTACCGTACATGAAATCGTACGCACCTATATTTGGTACCTCTTCTTGCATTATATAGTATTATTTAGCATAGGTAGCGCCCCTGGAAATCCTAGTGTCGCTAATTTACTATACTTATTTAACTCTTTAGATAATTCTTGTAGGAAGGTAAGGTTTATTGTGATCGATACAGGAGTAATATAAACCTGTTTAATTAGATCAGAAACTTCTTCCATATCCTCTTTAATCATTTTGATAGATGTCTCAAAGCTTGCTGCTGTTCCACATGAGCACATAATTGCTGACTCCTCCGATTCCTCTGGTCTTTCCATCTCCATATCAACCCTAGCCAGTGTAGCACATTTAAGTAACTCTAGAGCCTCCTTAAATGATTTTGCTCTTAATCTTGCCCAGTAGTCTCCGATGTTCTCGTAACCTTCTGCATAAGCCACCTGAGCCATACTAGTGGCGTGACATGCTATTTTAGAATTAAGTGTGTATAAAAATTCAAATGCAGCTTTAGTTTCTACGCTACATAATGAGTTATCTTTCACTTTATTTTCTTTCTCCTGAGATGTATAACCTTTTGGCCCTTTCTCATCTTCTAATACTTTGTCTACGCTCATGGTTCAAATATAGTTAATTTATTGTTGTGGTTGTGCTGTTGCAACAGGAATTGTTGTATCCGTTTGCGTATTTGGTGCAGGAGCTAAGTTTAAAGCCCTGTAATAATTGATATACTCTTTTGTAATTGTTGTTATGATCTTCTTCTGCAATGCGCTGTTAGCAGGGTATTCCGTAGTATCTACTGAATAATCACTGATTGCCTGTCCTGGCTTATCTAGAACTCCTCTAAACTTAATAAATTTTAATGGATTATATGCACCCCAATTAAAGAACCAAACTGTCATAGTTTCTTTATTAGTTACTGATGCTAAATCTACCCACGCGAAAGGTCTATGTCTAGACATTATCCTTATCTTATGGTCTCTGATGTCACTTGGGTGAAAGTAAACATCGAATGATACTGCCATATCATTTGTTCCAATATATTCTACAGCTTTATCACCAGCTATAGGCATAACCTTCGGAATCTCTATAGAAGGAATATTATCTCCAGGAACGTAAACAGCGCAATCACCATTCATTGCCATACAGTGTACAGGAATACTTGATATAGATTGTACAAGGTATTTGTAATCTACCTTCATTGTTAACGCATCTGCTTCTACTATAGCAGAACGAGCTAAATCGATTTCATCCATCAACTGCTCTATACTAATCTCTTCATCTGCTATCTTACCTGATAAACCATCTGTGATGTGGTTTCTAATTGCGGACGCTATTTGTCTGTGTGTCATAATAAATTAGGTAATAAAAAAGGGGAAGAGAATATTTCCTCGTCCCCTTTTCAGTATTAATGAAATTACTTCTTATAAAATAAACGCTGCTGCTGTTGCTACTGCTTTTATTTGAGTTGTAACTAATGCTTCAGTTCTTTCTTCTACTACTGTTAAAGCTGTAGAACCGTTAACTGTTGTATGAGCATCTGATCCACTTACTAATACCACACCTTTAGCGATATTTTCGATAGCTTGACCTGCTGCTAACATACTTACTTCATTTAAGAATAAAGAAAAGCTAGTTAAAACTGGAGTACCTAAGATAGTTTGACCATGATCAGCATATAAAGATAAATCTTCACGTCTGTAAGAAACTAAAGAGAATGAAATGTTAGTATACATACCTCTTCTGTCAACAATACCTTCAGCATTATCTATTCCTGTAATAGATGTGTTAGCGTTTGTAGACATTCTGATAGACTCTTCTAAAAATTTCCCTTGTCCTCTTCCTTCAAAACCTACTGAATTAATAGTCGAAACTAATAATGGTAATGGTTGTTGGAATGGAACTCCTTGACTGATTCTAGTGATTAGTACACGCTCGATAATTAAATCTTCGAATCCTGCTAATGCAGCAATCTTAATACGTGTAATAGTTCCACCTGCAGTTAAAGAGATGTTATGTTCACCTGGTAAAAAAGCTGATACAAATGCAGGGTAAGCCAATACTAACGCTGCTGCGATAGCTGTTGGAGTTACTGCAGTTAATGGAGCTGTTGTGATAGAAAAGTTTCTAGTATCACCAAATCCAGCAGCAGTTACTACACCTGCAGTTGCTCTGTTTGAATTTGCTCTTACTTCGATTCTTACTGCATCGCCTGCTACCAATCCTGCTGGAGCTGCAACGATATAATCTTTCGAATCCACTGAAGCCACTACAGCTCTGTGCATTTTTACTTTTTTCATATTTCCTAATGGAAATCTACCGTAACCTTCAACTACCATTACATCAGTAAGAGCTGTTGGTACACCGCCTACGATTACTGCTCCTGCAGCATCATAAAACTTAATTGGTTCTGGAGTATTTAATACTCTAATTTTTTCACTTGTTGTCATATTACTTTGTTTTTGTGTAACTTACACCAGTATAGTAAACACAGTTTTTAATTAAATTAAAAGGCAAGCTGGTCTCCCACCTATTCTGTAATAGTACTTATTAAATTTTAATTATACAAATTATTGAGGGATAGATGTGTTAACACCCATGTATGTACCTGTTCTAGGATTAGACGTATTCTCGGCTAATAACATTACTGCTATCTTGATAATCTCAGCACACACGTACTCTGGGAACTCTAATGGAGCAGTATTATCCAGAGGTGATTCACTTTCTGCAACCGTCATTGATACAACTTCTGGTTTCTTCAGGTAATCAAAAGACACACTAGTTACCGCACTTTCTAAGCTACTTCCTACAAATACATATAAATCTCCACTAGTATTAGCACTACCTTCAGTAAAACTGTGGTAAGGTCTAGAAGACGCAGGCTTTAAGTAGGCATTATTAATAATACCATTAGCTTGATTAGCTGTAAGTCTTTTAGCGACTAGTGTAGTTACTTGCCCCGCAGGTACACAACCTACAGGAATTTTCGATACCGAGGTTACATTGGTCCCAAGCATATGCCAGTAATTATCAGGCAGGCTAAACTTAAGGTACTCTGATCCGTACTTCACACCTTTTATAATAGGGGTTGCTGTAGGGCTTCCTGCAAATGTTCCTGCAGTAGAAGAAGCATTAACCGTAAACGTGCTGTCTACAGTTAATGCTGATAAATCATCTGACAATTGTTGGTCCTTTGCGAACGCATTATATCTCCTATTACCATACTCTTGTATAGCTTTGTTTATAACATAAACAAATTCTTCTAGGTGGAAAGAAGGAGACCTTGTCTTTCTCTTCTCCATTAATAACGCGATGTAAGATCCTTTAATTGTCATGGTAATTTGTATTATTTATTTAGTAACGCTTGCTCTGTCGAATACATATCCTCCATAGAAACTCCGTTATCTGTAAAGTATTTAAGTAGTTCTACCTTCTTATTTCCTCCTGTATGACCTAACTGTTTCGCTTTGTCTTTCATGAAGTTATATGAAGGCTCTACTGGTTCTAGGTTAGATCCTTCTGATTTAGCATCCTCCGCACTTGAATTAAATCCTTCTAGTTTAGATGCGCTAATTTTACCTTGCTTTTCTGCAAAGTAAGTAGGATTTGTCTCTCTCTCTAATAATAATAGTACATCTTTTCTAGTCTGTAAGAATGCAATCGCTGCCTTCTCATTAGATCCTAAAATGTATTTACTGAAGTTAATTACACCACTCTCGTTTATAGTAATAACTTTATCTCTTTTTGCTTGTACGTATAGTAATTGAATACCCATACCAGCATCCTGATAAATATACTCTATTCTAGAAGGTGATTGCTTAGCAGTATCTACTAAGAATTGTTTTACAACAGCTACAGGTTGTCCTGCCATATCTGATCCTAATAATAATGCTCTATTCATATAGTTCGTAGAAGGATCTTCCATGATATACTGTAGTGCCTTATATAAGTGGTCCACTTTAGTATTAGCCATTTCCGCCTCTCTCGCTTCTATATGTACATAAAATTCTGCATTAGTTAATAAAGCTTCTTTAAGTGACGTTGCCATGTAAGGTAACTTTTTGATCCAGCTCCAGTTAACTCTATCAACTATACTTCCTTGTAAATCAAATGTTTTACCATCAAAGATCTCAACCTTAGTATTGTTACCACCTTTTTCTTTAGTATCACCAACAACAACGAAGTAGGTTTTACCTTCCTTCTCTTTCTCTGTTAGTCTTTCTACACCAGCCCACCAACTTGTACTCCTGTTCCATGCGGGTTGTACCCAACGCTTAAAAGGTTTAGTTCCTGTTCTGTACATAGATTTGATTTCTATGATACTATCTGACACGGTACCGTTTTCCAACTGCTCCATGTTATTAACTAATTCACTCATATTATCGTATTTTATATTATTAAGATACAATGATACGAATAATTATGGTTAAATCAAAAAAATAACGCCGTAGAACTTAATCCACGGCGTTACATTATATTTTTAAATCTATTATAAGATTACTGCTTCTTCTAAAATGAATGCTGCATAAGGATTGAAAATTACTGCCGAAGAGTATCCTGCAATATGGTAAGACGATCCGTGAACTGATGATGAAATAACACCATTAGTACTTCCGTCCTTTCCACCTAATCCTAATAAAGCTCCTTCAATAATTTCAGCACCTTCTAATGTAAACATTGCAACATTAGGTCTTCCTGAAGTTTGATTAGCTGTAGCATCTAAAAAGATTCCGTAAGCTCTATCTTCTTCCCATTGAGATAATGATTTATCTACCATGAAAGTAATAGTATTTCCTTGGAATTCATAAGAATCAAAAGTAGTACCTGCTTTAAGGTTTCCACCTTTAGCTTTAGAATAGAATAAACCGCTATCAGAAACTGGTCTGAATCTTAATTCTGAAGTCATTAAAGTACCAACATGATCATACATTCTTTCGTTACACACTACTGCGTAAGTGTTTCCTGTAGATTCTTGAGACTGTGATCTCATAGAAGATAATACGTTATCCAACACATCTAAAGTTAAGATAGAATAAGCGAACTTATTACAGTATCTTTTAATTTGAGTGATGATACCGTCTCCCATTGGGATATCTCTACCGTCTTCTTCTTGATCTAAACATTTACCGTTAGCATCAAAGTTAGTCTCTGTCCATAAACAACCATTCTCTCTTGAGATCATGAAATCATCTAAACAAGTCTTTTCTTTAACATTTAATTTAAAGTAAATATCTCTTTCTTTTTTCTTATCTGGTGTAGCAAAGAAAACTTCATCCAAGATTGCAGCATTACCTGAGTAAGATACTGAAGATCTGTGTAATCCGATGTGGTTTCTGTGTAACTCAGAGTTATGTACATATCTAATGTAACCTCTCTCAGATAATTCTGGGTGGTAGTTAGTGATGTATCTAGATCCTTTACCTTTTGCTCCGTAAGTGATATCGATTCCTCTGTTTAAGTCATTACCTGCGATAATTACTGTATACTCCCATACTTTAGTAGACAATTTAACTGCTGGTGCAACAACACGTAATAATTGACCATTATCTAATCTGATAATATCATGTTTGTTGTAGTACTTTTCTTGAAAACCAATAGTAACAGGTTGTTTACCAACACCAGCACCAGAGATATTTCTAGTAATACGTACATCTTTAATTACGTTAACATCAATTTCCCACTCAATGCTCATAGCTTTAACTGGCATAAAAGAAGAACTTTTCTTTTTAGAGTTATAGTACACATTTTGCAAAGCATGCGTTAATGTATTAATAGATAAATGTTTGTACATTGTAGAAACTAAACCTAACTTGTGCGACTTATCCCCTAAGAAGCGACCAAGATTTTCAACCGTTACAGTATCAGAGATATTCTGATTTACTGTTACTCTGTCAATTACTCTCATATTATTTTTTTATTTTTGTGGAGGTCATCCCCCCTTGATTATATTCTATAGTAGTAAAAATATTTATAGAATCAAAACTTAGTCTGCATGAATGTCATAAAGACCTGTAGCGTTCGGAGCCTTTGGTTGGGCAAGTTTACCTTTTGGTACTCTTCCTGATTGTGATTTTGCACCTGCTTCGCCTGATAATAATGACGATCTACCTTTTTGGTAAGCCTTAGTCACCTCTGACTTGTAGTGTGTTTCCATAGTATCAAAAAGGTTCTCACCGTTGTGAAATAGGTACGCCGCTTTTAACAAGTTCTCTGGTTTAGATAGTAATTCACTAATAAATATAGAATCTCCGTTTTTATCCGTAGGGATAACCTTAGATAGTAATTCATTCTTATTATTATCATCAAGATCCCAGTTAGCTAGTGAGTCCATCTTGTCCATAGCTGTAGCAATCTCTACACTATTATCATGCTCTCTAGTCTGAATTTTAGTGTCGTGATCTGCTTTGATTTTATCTACAAACTCTTTTTGCTCTGTTTTGAATTTGTTTCTGTTTGTTAATACAGTCTTATCAAAAAACTTAGTAGCCTCTAGTTCTGCAATTCCTTCTTCAATTTCCTCGTCCGTTGCATTTGGATTATCTTCTAGAAAAGATATAAATAGGATCTCCTTATCTGTTAAGGCATCGTAATCAGTCTTATCAACATCAGCAAATAGATTATCCGCTTCTTTGTTTCCTGCTATAACAGATTCAATATGAGCATCCACTTGTTCCGTGGTACCAAACTTCTTTAGCATTGCTGCTTCATCTGGCGTCATCTTAGATGCATTCGCTGCAATCTCTGTCATAACATTAGCTCTAGCCTCTACAGATAATTCTGAAATGTGTTGAGGTGATACCTCTCCGTTTTCACCAACTGTGTTAATTATTCCATCTTCTACACCGTAGTTAGATAAAAATACCTCAATATCAGTGTGTTCTGGATTTGGTGCTGGTGGTGCATCTGCCGCAGGTGCATTAGCCTCTGGGGTATTATCATCTACTGCTGGGGGTGTATTATCACCTGTCCCTGTTGCATCGGGTGCCTGAGCCCCGAAGTCATCGTCATGTATAGACGATAAGTCATCATTTTGATTCATATTCTCTTATTTTACTTTATTATACTTATTATACTCGTACGCGCACTTATTATATTTGACTCTCAATACTATCTCTCAAGTACATGATATTATCTACTACTGCCCCGAACCATACTGCAACCTTTCCTGCAGGTATTGTATATGTGTTGGCCCCATTGAAGCTAAACTGCGGTGCGAATGTAACTATCTTTGCTGATCCATTGTTAGAGTTATCTACAACTAACCAGTGTAATGATCTATCCTCAGAATTTGTAATCCCTGTAAACGTCACAGGTAGTGTATTCCCTACAGGTACAATGTACATAACTCTCGTGTGATCATGCATAAGGTTTAGTGAAACTGATGTTCCTCCATCCTGGATGATTACCAATCTACTATCTGTATCAGGAGCGTTAAATAATGTAAGAAACTTATTGTTTCTTGTACTTTGTCCTAATGTTGAATTTACTATTTGTGTCATAACTTAATTTATTATTTTATTTGAAATGCATGATCTTGTGGAATCCCTACATTATGGTAATTTTTCATATCTCTCGCAGGTACACAACCGTTCATACATGTAGAGTCTTGTATTATCTTTCTAAGACATAGCAATAGTGCTTCGTTACTAGCAGGATCTGCGTTATCATCATTGGATAATACGTCTACAATACCAGATAGTATTACACTATGTAGGTATAGTTTATCTAACTCCGGACTGTTACCTTTATAAGGTTCTAATCGAGCTAAGGTACAAGATATTCCTGCGATTAATTTATTCGCCTCAAATATCTCGTTTATATAATCATCCGTAAATCTTATTAACATTTTCCTGCAGTATTACAATTTTTGATTACTAGATCACATACATCCCTTACTGAGGCTAGTATGCAAGCTGCATCATGGTACATACCAGAATTGAATTGAATCCAGGCACCTAATCGCTTTTGTACTAATTTCATGTATAAATCTATTTCTGACATACCGTATTTCGGCTTATCACAGCAAACACAATTTTTAATTAATTCTTTTCTTATTGCCATATTCACATCTACTGTTACAAGATGCTGACTTTCTATAAAGTATATAGGATCATTTACACCTATAACTCCTGTGTTATTCCTCATTAATGTTTTCCATTCGTCAAACGAAGGATCTACCCTCCAGTTAGTAACATCTGGGTAATCTATCCCACCAGGTACCACAGTTAATGTACCACCGTTTCCCGTAAGATTAATATAAAATTTGTTAAGGGCTTCATAGAATACTATGTCTCCTACCGAAGATCCTGTGATAACAGGGTTTACGTAATTCCATGTCTTTACTGCAGCTACATATGATGTATACCATCCATCTTTGAATAGCTTACCACCATCTAGGTTAGCAGGCTTAACAGAGTATACAGCAGGAGCTTGGTATAGAGCCGCGAACTGTGTTGTTGCTGGAACTAGACTTCCTCCTACAGATAAAAACTGTTTAAGAATTGTGTACCCAGGCGCAGGGTATGCGTTATTAAGTAAATAGGCTCCTATAGTACTAATGTTTTGTATGTACGCTGGATACTGGAATGATGCTGGTGTATAT
>Ga0308006_10000955_pt1 | contig 10320 bp, 7 predicted proteins | sample Neamet69_FD_203150 | JGI IMG/M metagenome (GOLD analysis project Ga0308006, IMG submission 203150) | Marine microbial communities from water near the shore, Antarctic Ocean - #69 | ecosystem: Environmental > Aquatic > Marine > Unclassified | place: Southern Ocean | collected 2014-06-07 | reverse complement strand
CAACAATTTCTTTATTGATTTCAGGGGCATCTGATGAGGCAAGTCTGAGAGCGCTTATTTTTTCTGAAATATCTTCGATAGGCTTTTCAAAATCTAAAAACTTTTGATCTTCAGAGTTCTTTTGACCTGGATCATAGCCATCTGATGTATTTTTATTTTCTACCATAATTCATATTACAAACTATTTACAATTAAGTAAGTTATATCTCCAGTGCACTCGTACCAAATATTTCTTCCAAATAAGTTAAATTTATTAAAGTTGGTAGAAATTTAAATTTCTCACCTGCGCTTATTATAGCTTCAGATTCGCCTGTCTTAACTTTAATGTTTAACTGGCAGCTTCCGTGCATCCAAAAATCGTCTTTTATTTCGCCAAGCTTCTCTGAGAGAGTATCTAGAGATGAAATATCAGATTTTTCAATATTTATCATTACCTCCCTTACCTTCCTTTCAAGCTCTGTATCGAGAGAGTCGACCTCTCTAACTCTCATCCTATACATTGCATCTCCTAAATCTTTTGATTTGTAATCATCAAGCTCTATAGATCCTTTTAAAATAAGAATACTTCCTTCTTTTAAAATACCATGACATGTTTCCAAAGTATCACTAGCTACAACCCCATCCATTACACCACTTCCATCATCAAAATTGATAAATGTTAGTGGATTCCCTTTTCTATCTTTGATTTGTCTAGCGCTATTTATAAGACAAACAAGAGATGCTTTTTTTATGTCGTTTGTTATGTCTCCAATCTTTCTTGATCTGAGTTTTTCAATCTTGCCTCCAATTGCATCTACGGGATGGCCTGATAAGTAATAACCTAGGGATTTTTTTTCTAAAGACAGTAATTCACTCATAGTAAGGTCAGGTAAATTTTTATATTTTTCATATGGATCAAAATTCTCATCTATGGAGGCAAATAAGTCACCACTCTTTACACTGGAACCATTTGATGTCTTGGTACTATCTTTAAGCATGTCTTCTATACAAGCAATGGCAATGGTCCTAGATGGTGCAATATTATCAAATGCGCCTGACTGAGATAAAGCCTCTAAAGATTTCTTTCCTCCAAGCTTAATATCTGCTTTTTTAGAAAAGTCCCATAAATCTTTAAAATTAACAGACTCTCTTATAGAGCAAACATGCTTAATGAAAGAATCAGCAACACCTTTTATAGCTCCAAGCCCATACTCAATATCTAAATCACCATTAACAAGAAATCTTTTGCTGCTTGTTAAAATGTTTGGGTTTAACACTTTTATATTCATTCTTTTGCATTCTTGAATTAATGCATGAATTTTATCTGTGTTTCCAAGCTCTGTAGATAAGACAGCTGACATGAAGTGTTCTGGGTAATAAGTTTTAAGAAAAGCTGTTTGATATGATATTACCGCGTATGCGGCTGAATGAGATTTATTAAATCCGTACTCTGCAAATTGCTCTATTAGTTCGAAAATTTCATTAGCTTTTTTGGCAGAAATAGATTTCTCTTCACATCCTTTTACAAAAATTTCTCTCTGCTCTTCCATCTCTTCAATTTTCTTCTTACCCATAACTCTTCTAAGAATATCTGCCTGTCCCATTGAATATCCAGCAAGAACTCTGGCGGCTTCCATGACCTGCTCCTGATAAACGATAACGCCATATGTCTCAGACAAAACAGGCTCTAAAAGCTCATGGGGGTATACTACCGAGCTTTTTCCATGCTTTCGCTCTACAAAGGTGGTGTGCATGCCAGAATTTAAGGGTCCCGGCCTATATAAGGCCAATAATGCTGTTATTTCTTCAAACTTAGATGGCTTTAAGCTCTTTATGAGAGCTCTCATTCCAGTAGATTCAAGTTGAAAAATAGCCATTGTTTTTCCAGAAGAAAGCAATTCAAATACCTTGGGGTCATCGAGAGGAATATTATCTAAATTTAATAGATCATCTGTTTTTTTAGATGCGTTGATAGATTTAACAGCGCGATCAATTACTGTTAGTGTTCTTAATCCAAGAAAATCAAATTTAACAAGTCCAATTTTCTCTACATCATCTTTGTCATATTGGGTCATAACTGATGAGGATTGCCTATCATTATAAACAGGACAGAAATCTGAAATACTTCCTGGCGCAATAACTACACCTCCAGCATGCTTGCCGACATTCCTAGCAATACCTTCTAACTTATATGCCAAATCAACTACCTCTTTAACCTCTGGATCATTTTTTGCAGCCTGGGCAAAAATAGGTTGATCTTCCTTAGCCTTATCTAATGTCATTCCTGGTGCAAAAGGAATCATCTTAGAAATTCTATCCCCAACTGCATAGGGTTTTCCTAAAGCTCTAGCGACATCTCTTACTACCGCTCTAGCAGCCATCGTTCCAAAAGTAGCTATCTGAGAAACAGAATTTGAACCATATTTATTACTAACATATTCTATGACCTTGTCTCGTTTCTCCATACAGAAATCAATATCAAAATCTGGCATGGATACTCTTTCTGGATTTAAAAACCTTTCAAAAAGCAATCCGTGATAAATAGGATCAAGAGTTGTTATTCCAAGAGCAAATGCAACCAAGGAGCCTGCTCCAGATCCCCTTCCAGGGCCTACAGGAACATCATTATCTTTTGACCATTGAATAAAATCATAAACAATTAAAAAATAACTAGAAAAACCCATTGTTTTTATCTGATTGAGCTCATACTCGAGCCTATCTGTATAAATTTTATTCTTTTCATCATCAAAATCATTAATAAATTCTTGTAATCTTTTTTTAGAGAGATCTACCAAAAAAGAATCAAAATTATGCTCTTCTGGAACAGGGTACTCTGGTAAAAAATATTGTTTTGTATGGATTGAAACATTACATTTCTTTGATATTTCATTAGTATTTTCTAAGAGAGAGTCAAACCCTTTAAATAATTTTGCCATATCATCAGATGACTTAAAGAATTGCTCTTGCGAAAAAATTTTTTCACGATTTGGATCATTAAGGGTTTTACCTGTATTAATACAAACCTTTGTCTCGTGAGTATCAAAATCATCGGGTTTAGCAAAAAGTACATCATTGGTAGCTATTAAAGGAATTCCCTTTGTCGTTGCTATAGGAAGGATATTAGAAAAATACTCAAATTCATCAGGTCTATTTGTTTTTTGTACCTCTAAAATAAAGTCGTCATCAAATACCTTAAGAAAGCTGTCAATTTTTTTCTCAGCATCTTCGAGTTTGTTTCTCTTAAGTAGGTCAAATATATGACTATCCTTTCCACCTGAAACAACGATAATGTCATCTTTTAATTTTGCTAAATCGTTAAAATTTATGATTGGGCTTTGGTAGCTATAATTATTATGGGCAGAGGAAATAATTCTCATTAAGTTTTTATGACCTATGTTTGTTTTTGCTAAACAAAGAAGTTCATGCGACTGTTCATCATCATCGAATATAACTCTTATAGATGACCCTGATATAGGCTTTATTCCAGAGGCCTCACATTTATTAAAGAACTTCACCAAACCAAACATATTTGATCTATCTGTTAATGCAACAGATGGAATGGAGTGCTTAACAGCGCTGTCTACAATTTGATTAATAGTTAGTAAGCCTTGGGTAATACTATATTCAGAGGATACTCTGAGATGTGAGAATACATTTTTCATCTAGTTAAATAACGCCCTTAAAAGTTTTCCTGTGTATTGAGCAATAGCCAAAAGACTTAATACTCTCTAAGTGCGCTCTAGTTCCATACCCTTTATGCTGTGCAAAACCATAGTTGGGGTATTTATTATTAAATTCTATCATTAGATTATCTCTGTAAACTTTAGCAATTATTGATGCCGCACTTATCTCTGCAATCAAAGAATCGCCTCCTATTATTGTCTGAGTTGGTAGGTCAATATCTGGCTTTTGATTTCCATCAACCAGTACTTCATCAGGAATAATTGGAAGATTTAGTATAGCTCGTTTCATTGCCAATAAAGAAGCCTGAAGAATATTTATACTATCTATTTCCTCAGGAGATGCAGATCCAAATGCATAATAAGAATTCTGGATTATGATCATTGATAGTTCTTCACGTTTATTAGAACTTAATTTTTTAGAATCATCTAAATTAGCTATTTTTTTTTTGAGGATAACTGCAGCTGCTATAACTGGGCCTGCCAAACAACCACGCCCAACTTCATCAACTCCTGCTATTAGACTTTTCAAAGGAGAGCAATTCTATCAGCAGTTTCTAGATAACCTTCACCCATTAAAAGTTTTCTAATATAGTTTTTATCATCTTTTTTTGACGGATCATTTTCAAGTGACTTAGCTTCCAGGTATATGGTCTCTGCTGTACATTCATTCTGAAGAAGTTCTGGATATCTTCTGTTATTAAGAAGTAAGTTTGGAAGACCGATGTGTTTAACTTTTAACATTCGTGAGATTATAGAAAAATTTAAGGCGCTTGTTTTGTAGCAAATAATTGGATTAGCTCCCAGTACAGCTGCTTCAAGAGAGGCTGTACCAGATGTCACTACTGAATATTCTGAAATTGACAGGAATTCTCTAGAGCAATTACATTCAACAACTATAGGAAGATTACTTTCATGAAGATAGGAATCAATTAAATTTTTTAAATCTTTATCCGCAGCAGGAATAAGATAAGTAAAATTATTAGATTCTTGATTATGTTTTTTAATAAAATCTATATAAATAGGTAACATTTTTTTAATTTCAGATTCTCTACTTCCAGGAAGGATAGATATAAACCTCATATCATTTTTTAAATTAAATTTTGATTTAACATCAGTAATATCTGCATGCATAATTTCAGAAAAAGGATGCCCTAAATGAATACTATTAAGACCCCTCTCTTTATAAAACTTATCTTCAAAATTAAATAAGCAGGCTGTAAAGTCTATATATTTTTCAATGGACTTGATCCTGCCTTGTCTCCACCCCCAGACAGAAGGGCTAACAATTTGTATATTTTTAGATATTTTTTTATTTTTAAGAGCCTTATGAATTCCCATATTAAAATCAGGTGAATCAATCCCTATGAAGCAATCTATGTCTTCATGAACAAACTTTTTAATTAAATTTTTTCTTAGTTTTGTTAGTTCTCTTATATTTAATAGTGGCTCGATAAGGCCCATTATATGAAGTTTTTTAAAATCAAATTCTGAATTAAGTCCTTGATTTGTCATTTCCGGACCACCAACTCCAAAAAGTTGAATATTATAATTTATTTTTAAAGCTTCGATAACGCCTGAACCAAGCCTGTCCCCAGAGTATTCTCCTGCAACTACCCCTACTCTAAGAGTTGGCTTACTAGGCACTTATCTTAAGATTCCTCTTTCAGAAGCTTTTATAGATTTAATGAAGGTATTAAGACAAAGATCATCTGTTTCATTCAACATAGTATTTAGCTTTATTAGAGCATCATCCAATTTCAGGTCTCGTCTATAAACAACTTTATAAGCTTTCTTTATTAAGGCTATTGATTCATCAGATATATTATTTCTAGACATTCCAATAGAATTTAAACCAACAACTCTTGCTGGATTAGAGGCTGCCTTGATATACGCTGGTATGTCCATTGTTATAGAAGCACTCATTCCTGCGAAGGAAAAGTCGCCTAACTTGCAAAATTGATGGACTGTTGTAAAGGCTCCTATTACTACAGAACTACCCACTTCAACGTGGCCTGCTAATCCTGCATTATTAGCAAAGACATTATTGCTTCCAACAATACAGTCGTGTGCAATATGAACATAAGCCATGAAAAGATTATCATGCCCTATCTTGGTAACACCCTTATCCTGAATAGTCCCTCTATGAATAGTAACCCCTTCTCTAAAAATATTATTGTCTCCAATGATAAGCCTGGTATCTTCTCCATTAAATTTCTTATCAGGTGTATCTTCACCAATAGTTGAAAATTGATAGATAGTATTATTTTCTCCTATTACCGTTGGTCCTTTTAGAACGACATGGCTCAATACCGATGTGCCCTTTTGTATTTCGACATCTTTACCAATAATACAAAATGGTCCGATGTTTACAGAAGGATCAATTTTTGCAGATTCATGGATAATAGAGGATGGGTGGATATTCACTATACCTTCCTGTCAGCACATAAAATAGTTGCAGAGCAGGCTAGCTCTCCATCAACTTCAGCTCTACATGCAAATTTCCAGATACCTCTTTTTTCATTAAGGACTTCGCTATAAAGATGGATTACGTCCTCTGGACCAACACGCCTTTTAAACCTTGCCTTATCAATACCAGCAAAGACATAAATAGAACCCTCTTCAGGTGTCTTATTCATACTCTTAAAACCTAAAATACCAGAGGCTTGAGCCATAGTTTCTAATAAAAGAACTCCTGGCATAATAGGATTTCCAGGAAAATGACCTCTAAAGTAATCTTCATCTGGACTATTATTTTTTATACAGTGAATTTTTTTTCCCAGATCAATGCTTACAATCTCATCTATAAATAAGAAAGGTTCTCTGTGGGGAAGGAGATTCGTAATTACGTCTACAGTTCTAGTATCTAACATCACTAAATCCTTTTTTTAATAAAGATTGATGACTTTGCCCAATCTTGCTGCTTTTGAGCTGGCATTATACCAATATAATTACCTGCCTCTTTGATAGTTTTAGTAATTAATGTATGAGCTCCTATTATTACGTCATCACAAATAGAAAGGTGTCCAAGAACACCTGAAAGCCCTCCCATTTGAAAGTTTTTACCAATAACTGTAGAGCCCGCAATCGCGCAACAAGCTGCAATTGCAGAGTTCTTTCCAAGTATTACATTATGTGCAATATGGACTTGGTTATCTAGTTTAACGCCGTCGTGTATTTCAGTATTACCTAGAGCACCCCTATCAATAGTGCAACCTGCTCCAATTTCAACATTTGAGCCAATAATTAACTTTCCTATTTGTTCAATCTTTACATAACCGTCTTTCGAAGGAGCATAGCCAAAGCCATCTGAGCCGAGAACTGAACCATGTTGAATTATTGAATTTTTGCCAATAAAAACATCTCTGACAAGAGAGCAATTAGCTCTTATAACTACATTTTCTTTGACATCACATCCAGGGCCAATGTAAACATTTGCACCGATAGAAACGTTAACTCCAATAATAGCTTCATTTGAAATTACAGCGGTTGGATGGATGCTATGGGTATCTAGCTCAAAAGACGGCTCTTTAAAAAGACTGCTTAGTTTTGCGAAAACCAGATAAGGATCTTCAGATTTAAGGTAATTCAATTCAGTACCCGTTTTAAAACTACTATGGACTACTAAAGCCTTTGCTTTGGTGGTTTTTAAAAATTTTTTATATTTGCTATTAGCAAGAAATGTAATAGAGGTATCTGAGGAATTTTCTAATGTAGATAAATTATTGACGACAGCTGAGCTGTCGCCGATAACTATAGAGTCAGTAAAGTTTGCTAGCTCAGCTAGTGTAAAGCTTTTCTTTTCAGTCACTACTCAGACTGAGTATTAGCCTCTGAAGCTGCAGCTGCAACATCTAACATTGATGTAACATCGTCAGTCAGATCAAGAGCAGGATCGCTGAATAAAATAGATTCATTCTTTTGAAGCAGAACTTTAATTTGTTTTGCTTGAATCAACTCGCCTATAATTTTCTGCATTGAAGCTCCACTTGCAGCAAAAACTTCCTGAGCTCTATCTTCTTGAGCTTGCTGTATTTTTCCAGCTAAAAATTCTAAATCTTTACCTTTATCTTGGATATCTTTTTGCATCTGATTAATCTCTTGTTGAGATAGAGTCTCAAGATCTTTCTGAAGCTTTTCAGCAATGGCTTGTCTTTCAGCCTGGATAGCTTGGGCCTCTTCTAGGTTTGATGAGTAATCAGCCTCTTCTTCTAGAGCCTTGAAGGCATCTACAGCAACTTGAGTAGTCAAAACAGCAGTTCTCATATCAATGACGGCTATGCCTTCCATTGCAAAAACTGGCGCTGATGTAAACAAGAATGCTAACAAGTAAAATTTAAATACGTTTTTCATAATTTCCCCTTAAATGGTGATGTTTATTTTATATTAATTAAAATACATTTCCTACAGTGAATTGGAATTCTTCTGTCTCTTCGAATGGTCCGGCGTTTGTTGGTTTGGTAATTGCAAAACTCATAGGACCAAATCCAGTAATCCAGGTTACGCCAACACCATAAGAATATCTTAAATCATCTACCGATGGTTTATAGCAATTAATTTGGTAATCTTTACAATTATCGGAGAAGACATTACCAAAATCAAAAAAGAATGCAGATCTCATGGATCTTTGATCCTCAATAAATGGAAGTCTAAATATTAACTGCAAACTACCTTCAACTTTAATGCTTCCACCAATAGGATTTCTTCTTGTATTGGAGTTAGCATACGGATTGAAATAAGGAGTATCTAGCTCTCCATCACCAGTAGTATCTATTAAGTTTGGGCATGTACCTTCAGAGTAATTAAATTCATAACAAGGAGCTTCTGTACTTCTAGGTCCTAAGGTATTTGATTCAAACCCTCTTAAAGACCTAGGGCCACCTGCGTAGAAGTTTTGAAAGAATGGAGTTTCATTTGTATCTCCAAATGCAGACAAATAACCAATCTCACCGGAAAAACCAAATACAAGACTTTCAGTCAGCGGCTGATATAACTTCTGTCTAACACTCAGCTTGAAAAAGTTTATATCGCTACCGGGCAATGTTGTTGAAAGGCTTAATGCTGTTGATGCGCCATCGGTCGGAAAAGTACCTCTATTAAGGGTGATTCTTTGCCATGATGCTTGCGCAGTTAACGTTTCAAAAATTTCACCTTCTGCATTTACAAAATCCCATATCTCCCTTGCAGGGCTCGTTCCAATATCAATATCTGTTTTATCGTAGGTAAAGCTGAGACCAAGTCTTTGGATATCTGAGATAGGATAGCCAAATTGAGCACCAATACCATGAGAATTTGTAAGATAGTTAGCGACATTATATTCACCATAGTCTGTTTCTCTAAAATATAGATTATAACCAAGACTTACCCCATCTTTTGTGGCGAAAGGGTCTTGAAATGAAAGATTATAGCTTTTGGTATAAACGTTTTGATTAATACCTATTCCAACAGTATTACCTGTACCGAGAAAGTTTTGCTCTTGTAGATTAAATCCAAGCATGAGTCCAAAATCACTATAACCAACATTGCCGCCTATAGACCCAGTTGTTTCCTCTTCTACATCAAAGGTAATATCTACTTGATCGTTAGTGCCAGGAACTGGAATAGTCTCAACACTTACTTCCTTAAAATAACCAAGTCTCTCTAATCTAACTTTTGAATTCTCAATGCTATTATCGTTTGTCCAGGCTCCCTCATACTGACGCATTTCTCTTCTTAAAACATAATCTTGTGTAATTTGGTTACCTGTAAATAATATTTTTCTTGTATAGGTTCTATTACCAGGTGTAATTGAAAAGATTAATTTAACATCCTCTGATTCATCATTAATTTCTGGCTCCCCACTGACCTCTGCAAAAGCATAGCCCTGGTTACCCATGATGCTTATAAAGTATTCCTCTATTGCTGTAATCTGAGCCTGTGAATAGGTTTGGCCTTTCAATGAATTGGTTATGTCCTCGTAAGCAATCTTTTCAAAAGGGATGTCTCCAATAACTTCAACATCTTTTATGTTGTATTTTTTACCCTCTGAAATATTAAAAGTTATAAAAATTGATTTCTTATTTCTAGAAAGGCTTACTTGAGATGACTCTAATGAGAATTTAATATATCCCCTATCTCGATAAAATGACTCTAAGGACTCTATGTCACCTTTAAGTTTTTCTCTTGAGTAGGCATCATTGCTGGACAGAAAGGAGAAAAAAGAACCCTCTGCTAATTCAAAACCTTTGAAGAGCTCCTCATTAGAAAATACCTCATTTCCAATAATGTTCATTTTTTCTATTTTTGCACTCTGACCTTCATCGACTTCAATATTTATCTCAATTCTATTTCTTGGAAGTTTTACCTCTTCTATTTCTACTCCAGCACCATATCTCCCATTTGATGCATAGGACCTCACCAACTCTGATTTAACTTTTTCTAAAGTAGATCTCTTATAAACTTCTCCCTCTTTAACACCAACTCCATTAAGACTTTCAAGCAGCTGTTCAGTTTTTAAAGCTTTATTTCCAGATATATCAATAGCTGATATTGAAGGCCTCTCCGTTACTGTAATAATTAAAGTACTACCATCTTTTCCAATTTGGACATCATTAAACTGTTCAGTTGCAAAAAGAGACCTTGTAATGTCTGAGGATTTTCTAGTATTAATTTTATCTCCAAC
>Ga0308006_10000954_pt1 | contig 10324 bp, 4 predicted proteins | sample Neamet69_FD_203150 | JGI IMG/M metagenome (GOLD analysis project Ga0308006, IMG submission 203150) | Marine microbial communities from water near the shore, Antarctic Ocean - #69 | ecosystem: Environmental > Aquatic > Marine > Unclassified | place: Southern Ocean | collected 2014-06-07 | reverse complement strand
GCCTTGCCAAGCAGTCCGGGTGCCAAGAAGGAGTCGCGCTACGCGCGCATTCTGCGCTGTCGTGAGGACGACGACCTGGCCGAAGCGCTGTCTGCAGCTGACCTGGAGTTCTACAAGGAGAAGCGCCAGGAGTTGCGTGAGGACGCGGCGACGGAAGCGGCCCGGCTTGCTGCGGAAAACTCGTCGGCCCAGCTCGCAGCGGTAAGCGAACTTGTGCGCACGCAGCACGAAGCCAGCCAGGCTCAGCAGGCAAAGTTCGAGGCGCAGATCGCTGTGCTGACGAAGAAGCTTGCCGGCGAAGTCGAAGACCTGGAGCCTACGCGTCGCGAGTTCTCTCCGCTCCATCCCGAAAACCTGTTCGCGGTTCAGGGTCGAAGGAACGAGCGGACGCGCGAGCCCGGGCTGCACGCAGACTACGGCGTCCAGGACGAGCCGTTCAAAATCTTGGCCGACCGGTTCAAGGCGCGCACGAAGCGCAGTAAGGGCACGATCGCGGCACCGGACGACCTGCTCCAGGTTCAGATCTTTTCGGAGCTACGCACGGTCGTGTCGACCTGTGAGCACCTGGAGGACGCCATCCTGCAGTTGGAAGCCGAAGCCCCGGATCTGCTGTCGCGTGTGACGAAGTCGAAGTTAACGCCGCGGGACCATGAGTTCGCGCTACTCGACAAGGAGGCCAAGAAGGACTACCTGGTCACCATCCAGGTCTACAACACCCTCGTCGGGATCATGGAGAACATCCTGCGCCCCAAGATGTCCCTCCTCTATCTCTACGCCGTCTTGTCCGATCAAGTCGGGATCAAGACCCACTCAGAGCGAGTTCAGGTCGCGGCGTACCTCGAGATCGCGCAGCATCGCGTCTACGGCGACCCCTTCTTCGGCGAACTCCCCGAGACCTTCGACAAGCTCATGCTCGAGTCGCTCAAGACCTTCCGTGACAAGACTGGAGAGAAACTGTCTAAGGCGATCCAGGCATCGATCGCAGCAACTCTGGCGGGACCGTCGCGGCCTGCCCGCAGCAACTTCGCTCGGGAGGCGCGGCGATTCGGAGCTTCAGAGAAGTCAATGGCGGGGCCATCGACGGAGATCACAGTCATCAGCCCGTCGAGTGGCTGAGCGGCGGGAGCGTGCGGGGTGGCCGGGGGGGCGGAGGGGGCCTCCTCCTCGGCGTGTGAGGCTGGCAGCGGTGTCAGCGCCAGAGGGTTTGCCACGGGGGGCATTCCTTTGGGAAAAGGTCAGGTCGCGGTGGCGGGGCTGGCAGCGGAGTGGGGCATCCGCGAGAGTGTTGGATTGGGTGCGGCATGGGGTGCCGTGTTATTGGAACGAGCTGGGACCACCAGCTCCGTTTCATATGGGGACGTCATTGGGGGAGACGTCGCCAGCAGAGCAGCGGTGGCTGCTGAAGGAGGAAGCGCGGTGCGTAGGAAGCGGGGCCTGGCGACGTGTGGATCGAGTGCGTTTCTGCAGTCGAGTGTTTCTCGTGGAGAAAGCTGGTTGGGACTCGGATCTCCAGATGCGCAAGAAGCGCCTCGTCATCGACCTGCGTCCTCTGAACCTGCATATGCAGGAGTTCAAGACGAGGTACGAAACGCTGTCGCAGTTAGGGACGCTGATCGCGGACGGGGAGACCTGCGCTTTCTTGAGCTTCGACTTGGCGGACGCGTACGCGTGCCTGCAGATCAGGCCGGAGTTCCAGCAGTACTTCGGGTTCAACATCCAAGGTCGTCTGTACGAGATGCAGGCACTGCCGTTCGGCTGGTCGGTCAGCCCATACGCCTTCTGCACCGCGATGAAGGTCCTGGTCAGACTGCTGCGGTCGCCGGACCTCCCTTCGGTGAGCCAGCAACAGCGGGAGCAGGAGCAGCCGGACGGGGCGGTGGCGTAGGAGTCAGGGGATCCCCATGTGGGGCTGGGTTCCCCACCTCGACTCAAAGGAGCGGCGGTGCGCTCTGTGGCGGGCAGGCGGATAGGGATTTGGGTGGTGCGGACCGACGAGGAGGCGGTCTTGTTCCCCTGGGTCGTCCTGCCGTATTGCGACGACTTTCTGCTGATCGTGAAGGGGTCAACGGTAGCAGAGAGGGCGAGTCGCGCAGCGGAGGCGCAGCGAGTGGTGCTGGCAGCGCTGGAATGTCTCGGGCTGACGCGTCAGCCGGACAAAGGTCAGTGGGAGCCCCTAGAGTGGATAGATCACTTGGGGCTGCATATTTCGACGGAGAACGGCGTGGGGCGCGTCTCGGTCACGCCTCAGCGGGTCGGCAAGATCCGGTCTCAGGCAAAGACGCTCGTGGGGAGAGCGATGCGGCAGCGGCGGCTGGTACCGGCGCGCGAGCTGGCGGCGTTCATCGGTCTGGTGCAGTCGTGCTACCTGGCGGTGCCAGTGGCGCAGCTGTTTTGCAGGGAGCTGAACAACTGTCTCGGGGAGAAGGACAGCTGGAACGGCAAGGTGCGGCTCTCGCGGCAGGCGATCCGCGATTTGGAATGGTGGGTCACCATGCCGATGAAGTGGAACGGGCGGCGGATTCACCGCGAGGCAATCACCCGCCTGCTGTACACCGACGCCTCGGATTTTGCTTGGGGCGCCCGGCTGTACGAAGGGAAGCTGGCGGAGCTCAATGCAGAGGAGCCCGGGCACTTCAGGGGTCCGACAGCGCAGGGGGCGCTCTCGGCGGAGCAGCAGAAGGATGGAATCATGGTCAACGAGATGCGCGCGGCGATCTGGGCTGTCGAGGCTTTCCTTCCGGCGCTCAAAAATTGCTCCATCCGCATGATGCAGGACAACCAGGCAGTGTTGTTTTCGGTGCGGAAGTTGGCCTCCAAGCAGCCGCTGGTAATGAAACTAGTGCGGCGCTTCTGGGCCCTGTGCGATCTGCACAGCATCTCAGTGAAGATGGACTACGTGCGGTCGGCATTCAACGAAGCCGACGCGCCGAGTCGCAAGAAATTTCCGGACGAGTGGGGTCTCGACGCGAGAGTTTTTGCCTTGGTGGAGAGCGAGTTGCGGGTGCAGCACTCGCTGGACCTGTTCGCCAGCCGGCTGTTTCATCAGACTCGCCGGTACGTGAGCAGGATGCCGGATGGTCTCTCGGTCGGAGTGGACGCGTTCGCGTTGCGCAGTTGGGGGCGCGAAGTGAGCTGGATCAACGCCGATTGGGACCTGCTGCCGCAGATAGCGCAGCGGCTGGAGATGGAGCCGGCAGCGGCGGCTACGGTGGTGTGCCCGTACAATCCGGCGGATTTAGGTTTCACTCGGCTGCGGCGCCTGTCGAGCAAGATCGTCGTCCTGCCGTTCGATCAGGCTTGGGTCTGTCGCCCGCCGAAGCACGAGTTCGGGCGGCTAGGTCCAGCTCGCTGGAGCGTGGCTTTCGTGCACATCCCCGCGCGCCAGGGTGGCGAATCGCTCAGCAGCAAGAGGGGGCTGCCGGCGGTGGACGTGTGGATGCCACGCGTGTGACGGTTGAGAAGAGACCGGTTGGGTCTGGGTGGCGGGCGGGGAAGCCGCGCACCCGGCGTAAGCAAAGGTATGTCGTGAAAGGGGTCACGTATACGTCGCCGCTCCCGTGGTACGGAGCGGCAGTGGAGCTACGGCTCGGGGAGGCCGCAGAGGAGCTCCAGATGGCAGTTGGGGAGCTGCCGGTGATGGTGGTTGACGCAGTGCATCGCGAGTTGCAGCGGCTAGAAGATTCGACGGCGAAGGGGTACGCCACGTATTGGGCTCAGTTCGAGCGCTTCTGCGACGAAACTGGCCTGTGCCCGCTGCCTGCGGCGTCAATCACAGTGCGCACTTTTTTGTCTGAGGACTTGGCCTTCCGGGCGAAAGAGTCAAGCATGCAGCAGTATCTGTCCGCCATCAACAAGGCGCACGGGCACCTGAAGCTGCCGCTGCCGGGGATCGGGGAAGAGGTCTCGGCGACGCGGCATTCCATTCGACGCGACCAGATCGCGGTGGAGAGAGAGGACATCCGAATCCGCGTGTCGGCGGACGTGGTGTCTGACGCGCTCGTGTTAGGGGTAAACGAGCCGCATATCTCCACCGACCTTCTACGGTCGATCGTGGCGGTGTCTGTGGACGGTGCGTGTGGTTCGCGGGGCGGGACCGGCGTGCACATCCGCGATGGTGACGTGTCTGTGTCTGACGACGGGCGCATCGCAATTGTCATTCGCTCGGCCAAGGGAGAGGTCGAGACGGATGAGCTCACGGGGGATGAGCGGGTTGTCGTGTTTGAGCCGGGCTCCGTAGTGGGCCTCGCCGAGTTGATTCGGCGCTTCGAACAGCGACGGCGGTACCTTGGGTTGTGCGCGGGGCAGCACAACGCTGACGCGTCGGGGCGCGGCAGCTGGTATCGCATCCTTGGGGAGCAGAAGACGCATTTGTGGGATGTAGCGCAGATGAATGTTTTCTTGAAGGCGGTGCTGTCGGTGCTCGGCGTGTCTGCTCCCAAGGGTTTTAAGTATACGTATCACTCGATTCGCCATATGGCGGCCTCGAGCATGGCGGCGATCAATGTGCATGAGTCGAAGATGGTCGACTTGCAGGGGTGGAAGTCTAGGCGTGTGGCCCTGACCACCTACATTGATCCCAAGTGCCCGGCGTCGCGCGGCTGTTATCATTTGTTCGGGCATCTTTTGCCGCCCTCCGAGGCGGTGATACGATCGATGCGCGGGCCAGTGGCGGCGGACGTGCGGATGTGGTGATTTTTCGTGTTCTTTTTGGCAGTTTGTGTTCTCTCTGAGGCTGCAGCAGTGATCTCTTCTTCTCGCAGAGAATGCGGGATCTCTTGCGGAGGACCGAAGAGAGGCACGGCAGAGGAGATCAGTGCCTGGATCTGTGCGTCCGGTTTGTCACAAACCGAGTCAGATCAAGTACTGGTAGTACTAGTAGTACCGGTAGTACTAGTAGTACTGGTAGTACTGGTACTGAGCAGCAGCCGTCGTCTTCGACATCGGCTTGCGGCTCTTCTCAGAGGCCTTTTCGCGACACGTTCCTCCGGAACGCTGTCGCCTCTCAGCCGTCGGCTGAGCCAAACCCAAGCTTGTCGGGGACAACTAGGGCGGAGGAAGCGTGTCTAACGCCCCTTAATGTCCTCGGCAGACGCGCGTACCCAACGCGCGGATAAATTGAGCGCCGAGGCGCGAAAGTTGGAAGCAGAGCGAGCTGCGGAAGTGGAGCCTGAGGGAGAGGCTGAGGCTGAGGCTGAGGACGGTTTCCTTGACGTCAGTCAAGTGGAGGTCGGGGCGGGCGTCGAAGCGGGCGGCGGTGGGGCAGGGGCTATCGGGGGAGCCTTGCCAAGCAGTCCGGGTGCCAAGAAGGAGTCGCGCTACGCGCGCATTCTGCGCTGTCGCGAGGACGACGATCTGGCTGAGAAGTTGTCTGCAGCTGATCTGGAGTTCTACAAGGAGAAGCGCCAGGAGTTGCGTGAGGACGCGGCGACGGAAGCGGCCCGGCTTGCTGCGGAAAACTCGTCGGCCCAGCTCGCAGCGGTAAGCGAACTTGTGCGCACGCAGCACGAAGCCAGCCAGGCTCAGCAGGCAAAGTTCGAGGCGCAGATCGCTGTGCTGACGAAGAAGCTTGCCGGCGAAGTCGAAGACCTGGAGCCTACGCGTCGCGAGTTCTCTCCGCTCCATCCCGAAAACCTGTTCGCGGTTCAGGGTCGAAGGAACGAGCGGACGCGCGAGCCCGGGCTGCACGCAGACTACGGCGTCCAGGACGAGCCGTTCAAAATCTTGGCCGACCGGTTCAAGGCGCGCACGAAGCGCAGTAAGGGCACGATCGCGGCACCGGACGACCTGCTCCAGGTTCAGATCTTTTCGGAGCTACGCACGGTCGTGTCGACCTGTGAGCACCTGGAGGACGCCATCCTGCAGTTGGAAGCCGAAGCCCCGGATCTGCTGTCGCGTGTGACGAAGTCGAAGTTAACGCCGCGGGACCATGAGTTCGCGCTACTCGACAAGGAGGCCAAGAAGGACTACCTGGTCACCATCCAGGTCTACAACACCCTCGTCGGGATCATGGAGAACATCCTGCGCCCCAAGATGTCCCTCCTCTATCTCTACGCCGTCTTGTCCGATCAAGTCGGGATCAAGACCCACTCAGAGCGAGTTCAGGTCGCGGCGTACCTCGAGATCGCGCAGCATCGCGTCTACGGCGACCCCTTCTTCGGCGAACTCCCCGAGACCTTCGACAAGCTCATGCTCGAGTCGCTCAAGACCTTCCGTGACAAGACTGGAGAGAAACTGTCTAAGGCGATCCAGGCATCGATCGCAGCAACTCTGGCGGGACCGTCGCGGCCTGCCCGCAGCAACTTCGCTCGGGAGGCGCGGCGATTCGGAGCTTCAGAGAAGTCAATGGCGGGGCCATCGACGGAGATCACAGTCATCAGCCCGTCGAGTGGCTGAGCGGCGGGAGCGTGCGGGGTGGCCGGGGGGGCGGAGGGGGCCTCCTCCTCGGCGTGTGAGGCTGGCAGCGGTGTCAGCGCCAGAGGGTTTGCCACGGGGGGCATTCCTTTGGGAAAAGGTCAGGTCGCGGTGGCGGGGCTGGCAGCGGAGTGGGGCATCCGCGAGAGTGTTGGATTGGGTGCGGCATGGGGTGCCGTGTTATTGGAACGAGCTGGGACCACCAGCTCCGTTTCATATGGGGACGTCATTGGGGGAGACGTCGCCAGCAGAGCAGCGGTGGCTGCTGAAGGAGGAAGCGCGGTGCGTAGGAAGCGGGGCCTGGCGACGTGTGGATCGAGTGCGTTTCTGCAGTCGAGTGTTTCTCGTGGAGAAAGCTGGTTGGGACTCGGATCTCCAGATGCGCAAGAAGCGCCTCGTCATCGACCTGCGTCCTCTGAACCTGCATATGCAGGAGTTCAAGACGAGGTACGAAACGCTGTCGCAGTTAGGGACGCTGATCGCGGACGGGGAGACCTGCGCTTTCTTGAGCTTCGACTTGGCGGACGCGTACGCGTGCCTGCAGATCAGGCCGGAGTTCCAGCAGTACTTCGGGTTCAACATCCAAGGTCGTCTGTACGAGATGCAGGCACTGCCGTTCGGCTGGTCGGTCAGCCCATACGCCTTCTGCACCGCGATGAAGGTCCTGGTCAGACTGCTGCGGTCGCCGGACCTCCCTTCGGTGAGCCAGCAACAGCGGGAGCAGGAGCAGCCGGACGGGGCGGTGGCGTAGGAGTCAGGGGATCCCCATGTGGGGCTGGGTTCCCCACCTCGACTCAAAGGAGCGGCGGTGCGCTCTGTGGCGGGCAGGCGGATAGGGATTTGGGTGGTGCGGACCGACGAGGAGGCGGTCTTGTTCCCCTGGGTCGTCCTGCCGTATTGCGACGACTTTCTGCTGATCGTGAAGGGGTCAACGGTAGCAGAGAGGGCGAGTCGCGCAGCGGAGGCGCAGCGAGTGGTGCTGGCAGCGCTGGAATGTCTCGGGCTGACGCGTCAGCCGGACAAAGGTCAGTGGGAGCCCCTAGAGTGGATAGATCACTTGGGGCTGCATATTTCGACGGAGAACGGCGTGGGGCGCGTCTCGGTCACGCCTCAGCGGGTCGGCAAGATCCGGTCTCAGGCAAAGACGCTCGTGGGGAGAGCGATGCGGCAGCGGCGGCTGGTACCGGCGCGCGAGCTGGCGGCGTTCATCGGTCTGGTGCAGTCGTGCTACCTGGCGGTGCCAGTGGCGCAGCTGTTTTGCAGGGAGCTGAACAACTGTCTCGGGGAGAAGGACAGCTGGAACGGCAAGGTGCGGCTCTCGCGGCAGGCGATCCGCGATTTGGAATGGTGGGTCACCATGCCGATGAAGTGGAACGGGCGGCGGATTCACCGCGAGGCAATCACCCGCCTGCTGTACACCGACGCCTCGGATTTTGCTTGGGGCGCCCGGCTGTACGAAGGGAAGCTGGCGGAGCTCAATGCAGAGGAGCCCGGGCACTTCAGGGGTCCGACAGCGCAGGGGGCGCTCTCGGCGGAGCAGCAGAAGGATGGAATCATGGTCAACGAGATGCGCGCGGCGATCTGGGCTGTCGAGGCTTTCCTTCCGGCGCTCAAAAATTGCTCCATCCGCATGATGCAGGACAACCAGGCAGTGTTGTTTTCGGTGCGGAAGTTGGCCTCCAAGCAGCCGCTGGTAATGAAACTAGTGCGGCGCTTCTGGGCCCTGTGCGATCTGCACAGCATCTCAGTGAAGATGGACTACGTGCGGTCGGCATTCAACGAAGCCGACGCGCCGAGTCGCAAGAAATTTCCGGACGAGTGGGGTCTCGACGCGAGAGTTTTTGCCTTGGTGGAGAGCGAGTTGCGGGTGCAGCACTCGCTGGACCTGTTCGCCAGCCGGCTGTTTCATCAGACTCGCCGGTACGTGAGCAGGATGCCGGATGGTCTCTCGGTCGGAGTGGACGCGTTCGCGTTGCGCAGTTGGGGGCGCGAAGTGAGCTGGATCAACGCCGATTGGGACCTGCTGCCGCAGATAGCGCAGCGGCTGGAGATGGAGCCGGCAGCGGCGGCTACGGTGGTGTGCCCGTACAATCCGGCGGATTTAGGTTTCACTCGGCTGCGGCGCCTGTCGAGCAAGATCGTCGTCCTGCCGTTCGATCAGGCTTGGGTCTGTCGCCCGCCGAAGCACGAGTTCGGGCGGCTAGGTCCAGCTCGCTGGAGCGTGGCTTTCGTGCACATCCCCGCGCGCCAGGGTGGCGAATCGCTCAGCAGCAAGAGGGGGCTGCCGGCGGTGGACGTGTGGATGCCACGCGTGTGACGGTTGAGAAGAGACCGGTTGGGTCTGGGTGGCGGGCGGGGAAGCCGCGCACCCGGCGTAAGCAAAGGTATGTCGTGAAAGGGGTCACGTATACGTCGCCGCTCCCGTGGTACGGAGCGGCAGTGGAGCTACGGCTCGGGGAGGCCGCAGAGGAGCTCCAGATGGCAGTTGGGGAGCTGCCGGTGATGGTGGTTGACGCAGTGCATCGCGAGTTGCAGCGGCTAGAAGATTCGACGGCGAAGGGGTACGCCACGTATTGGGCTCAGTTCGAGCGCTTCTGCGACGAAACTGGCCTGTGCCCGCTGCCTGCGGCGTCAATCACAGTGCGCACTTTTTTGTCTGAGGACTTGGCCTTCCGGGCGAAAGAGTCAAGCATGCAGCAGTATCTGTCCGCCATCAACAAGGCGCACGGGCACCTGAAGCTGCCGCTGCCGGGGATCGGGGAAGAGGTCTCGGCGACGCGGCATTCCATTCGACGCGACCAGATCGCGGTGGAGAGAGAGGACATCCGAATCCGCGTGTCGGCGGACGTGGTGTCTGACGCGCTCGTGTTAGGGGTAAACGAGCCGCATATCTCCACCGACCTTCTACGGTCGATCGTGGCGGTGTCTGTGGACGGTGCGTGTGGTTCGCGGGGCGGGACCGGCGTGCACATCCGCGATGGTGACGTGTCTGTGTCTGACGACGGGCGCATCGCAATTGTCATTCGCTCGGCCAAGGGAGAGGTCGAGACGGATGAGCTCACGGGGGATGAGCGGGTTGTCGTGTTTGAGCCGGGCTCCGTAGTGGGCCTCGCCGAGTTGATTCGGCGCTTCGAACAGCGACGGCGGTACCTTGGGTTGTGCGCGGGGCAGCACAACGCTGACGCGTCGGGGCGCGGCAGCTGGTATCGCATCCTTGGGGAGCAGAAGACGCATTTGTGGGATGTAGCGCAGATGAATGTTTTCTTGAAGGCGGTGCTGTCGGTGCTCGGCGTGTCTGCTCCCAAGGGTTTTAAGTATACGTATCACTCGATTCGCCATATGGCGGCCTCGAGCATGGCGGCGATCAATGTGCATGAGTCGAAGATGGTCGACTTGCAGGGGTGGAAGTCTAGGCGTGTGGCCCTGACCACCTACATTGATCCCAAGTGCCCGGCGTCGCGCGGCTGTTATCATTTGTTCGGGCATCTTTTGCCGCCCTCCGAGGCGGTGATACGATCGATGCGCGGGCCAGTGGCGGCGGACGTGCGGATGTGGTGATTTTTCGTGTTCTTTTTGGCAGTTTGTGTTCTCTCTGAGGCTGCAGCAGTGATCTCTTCTTCTCGCAGAGAATGCGGGATCTCTTGCGGAGGACCGAAGAGAGGCACGGCAGAGGAGATCAGTGCCTGGATCTGTGCGTCCGGTTTGTCACAAACCGAGTCAGATCAAGTACTGGTAGTACTAGTAGTACCGGTAGTACTAGTAGTACTGGTAGTACTGGTACTGAGCAGCGGCCGTCGTCTTCGACATCGGCTTGCGGCTCTTCTCAGAGGCCTTTTCGCGACACGTTCCTCCGGAACGCTGTCGCCTCTCAGCCGTCGGCTGAGCCAAACCCAAGCTTGTCGGGGACAACTAG
>Ga0308006_10000950_pt1 | contig 10347 bp, 3 predicted proteins | sample Neamet69_FD_203150 | JGI IMG/M metagenome (GOLD analysis project Ga0308006, IMG submission 203150) | Marine microbial communities from water near the shore, Antarctic Ocean - #69 | ecosystem: Environmental > Aquatic > Marine > Unclassified | place: Southern Ocean | collected 2014-06-07 | reverse complement strand
GCGGTACTTTTATGTGCAACAATCCTCATGTCACTTAAGCGTGTTTGGCGGTATATAGGTCTAAAAAAACCAATAAAATAACATACAATATATTTTAACAAACCTAGAATACCAAGGAAATCAGAATACACTCCTGGTATAATTTTTTTATAGTACGTATTTATCTGTTTTTTTCTTTTTAAAAGTCGGGCATCCAAATTTGGTTTATCGAAGCTTTTATTTACAAACTCAATATTAGCTAATGATCTTTTTTTCCATAAATCTTTACGAGAAACAAAAACTACAAATTGCTGTGCTGTTTTTGCTGCAGACTGACTAAAACAAGCCACCGACAATTCATCCATCTTCTTTTGCGATGTAACGTGGTAAAACTCCCATAATTGAAGATTACTACTCGTTGCAGCAATACTAGCATTTTTAAGGCAATTTACGACCTTAGAACTCTCAATTTTAAGATCCTTATAAACCCTTATTGATCTTCTAAAGTTTATCGCATCCGATACAGTTTTTTCCATCATAATGAATGAATTGTAAATGAATAATAATTGATTTAATAAGTTTGTACACGCTCATTAACAGTTTTAATAATTCAAAATTACTATTTAAAGTGTATCCATAAATATTTCAACACTAAATAGTAAGATTCGTTTCGCAAATAATAGCAGCGAATTATTCAATTATAGATATATACTTATCTATCACATTACCCTGTTCATCCACAGCTGTGAGCTTATATGCTCCAGGCTTAGCAAAACATTCCATAGTATGACTATTTTCACTTGTTCCTAAAAACACATCGTCTAAATGCCAGTAGATTTTAGTAGATGGAGCTCTATGTGCTATCTCAAAAATACATCTACCAATAGAACCATCTATTTCCTTTGGAATTTTAATTTTAGAGGATTCGTTCGGATAAATAAATTGCATTTGTTTAAAACTTTGAACACTACAATCTTGATGAAATGGAGGAGGCTTTTCGTAAAAAGGGTTTACTTTTTTATAGAACCAATCTTCTACAGGAGATAAACTTAGGTAGTTTTTAAATTTCCATTTCCGATTCTTTAAGCAGTACTCAGAAAGACTAAACGATTCATTATCGGTAACCATTTGCTTGATATGATAACTACAACGTTTTGTGTTTTCAGAGCTACTAGGAATAAATTCCTTATCAGTCACTGTACAATATTTACCAGATTTATATCCCGTAACCTTACATATCTCTACCTCTATTATTTGTTCATAAGGTAATTCAAAGTTGTTATCGGTTCGCAATAAATTAAAAACAGAAAATAGTAAGGGCGAGGCTGCACTTAATCCTGTTAATCCAGGCCTACCAGTACCATTGGCATTACCTACCCATACACCCACAGTATAATCTGGAGTATAACCTACAGCCCAAGCATCTCTAAAGCCGTAACTTGTTCCTGTTTTCCAAGAAATATTTTCATTTAAACCCAATACCTCTCTACCTTGTTCTGTATAAGGTCTAGCTACATTTTTAAGTGCCTTAGTCGTAAACCATAATGCAGAATTACTATAGGGAGAACTTGTAGATGATTCGTAAATAAGGGAGTCTGATTTTAAATAATATAAGCTGCTAAAATTATTTTTTGGATAGGAATATGGATGTTCAAAGGATGAGTTTAACTGGTAAGCAATGCTGGAGTACGCTTTTGTAATGTTCCATAAATTTTCTTCAGCACCTCCTAAGATTAATGACAAGCCATAGTGATCTGCTGGATTAGAAATCGAACTAAAATCGGTTTGTGTAAGTTTAGATTTGAATTTTGAAACACCATAATCACGTAGTAAATTAACGAAAGGAATATTTAATGATTTGGATAATGCAATATCAGCATTCTCTAATCCATTAAATTTTCTATGATAATTTTGTGGTGTAAAACCAGCTATTTGTATAGGAGTATCGCGAATAAAACTACGCGGATTAATCAAGCCATCATCCAAACAAGACGCATATAAAAAGGGTTTTAAAATACTCCCTGTACTTCTACTAGAACTAATAATATCTACATAGTTCTCGTGTAGATTCTTTTCACTGTTTGTGTTTCCAATATAAGTAATAACTTGTTTAGTTCTATTATCAATTACCAAAACTGCAGCATTGTATATTTCGTTTGCTGCCAATGATTTTTGATAATTATCTAACAAGTATTGAGTGTTGTTTTGCAAAGAATAACGAATACTACTTTCAACTATCTGCTCGTCTAAGTAATCCTGAGCACAACGCAACATAAGATGTTGGGCCTTTTGAGGTAAACGATGCGTGTTTTTTGGAATAGGTTCTAATAATGCCAAGTTTAAAGTTTCGGCATTAATAAGCTCATGCTTAAATAATTTATTAAGTAAACGATTGCGTTTTGCAAGTAGCAATTCTCTATTTCTACCTAAATGTATTAAGGATGGAGCGTTTGGTAAAACGGCTAAACAAGCAGCTTCTGCCCATGATAAATTATTAGGAGAGCGATTAAAATACCGCCACGAAGCAGCTTCTATTCCCACAACATTACCTCCAAAAGGTGCGTGAGAACAATAGAGACTTAATACCTCATCTTTAGTTAAAGACAATTCAATTCGAAAAGCCCAAATAATTTCAATAATTTTCTGATAGTATGTACGAGATTGTTGCCCTCGAGACATACGCATTAATTGCATTGTTATAGTACTACCACCACTTACAATTTTATCATTAACAATGTTATTATAAATAGCCGACACTAAGGATACAGGATTAACACCAGGATGAAAACGAAAATATCGATCTTCGAATGTGCACAATGCTATTTCAAATTTCTTAGGTAATACCGTAAGTTCTGGAAACCTCCATTGTCCATCCTCCGCAATTCTAGCAGATAATAAATTACCGTTAGATGCCAATAAAACAGTACTGAATTTATCGTTAAACAGTTTATTAGGCAAACAATTGTAAAACCATATACCTAGAATACAGAATATTCCGATTAAGTACTTTTTATAAGTCAAACTCTAAATACTTTAATATTTAAGGGATTACATTTATCCAACCGCCACCCAAATTAGCATTTACTTTATTATCGTACATAGCTTCACACTGTATACTAGGCATAAAGAACTTCCCTAAATAACTGGCATTTAAATTTATTGCAAAAGTCTTAGTCGTCTGTGCAGGTAAATCGAAATATGTCAATACTTTGTCGTCTCTAATATCTTGGTGTGTAAAAACTTGATTATTATTTGTGGAGCCCATAATACGTGGGTTTAAAATCTCCCAAGCTGCAGGAAACAATTGAGACAAAGCAAGATCTCTGTAATCCCCATAAGAACCAGGGTTAGTTACTGTAACCTCACATTTAAAGTCTGTACCTTGTTGTAATATAGAGGGATCGATAATGTTTCCAAGCATATCGTAATAATTTACGATAACATCCAATTGCGAATTAGAACTTGGTACTTTTTGATTTAAAGGAATCCCACTTTGCACTAGCTTAATAAACAAAGACTTATTATGTGTATTCTCTATCTTTATTGGAGTAGATGAATCGATAGCATAGTTTAATATTGAAATTGCTTTATTGGAGCTAATCCCTTCCATACCATCCAATGGAGTTTCACAATTATAAGCAAAGTTATAAGCAGATTCATCGCCAACATAATTAGAAATAGCTACTAAAGAAACTGCTGTAGATTGTGTACTCATCCACATATTAGAATTCATTTTTCTAGATAGCTTACGTACTAAGTCTTCCAATTTATTTTGCATTTTCATCTCCGAGAAACAAGAGATAATTAATGCATGATCGCGCTCAGTAGAACCATAATTATAACCGAATTTAGATTCGTCTTCTAATTTTTCTAAATCAATTGTATTGGCTAAACGTGCAGCAATAGAAGTCTGTCCATTTAAATAATAGCTAGCTGCTAATAGCGCTTTAACAGTACTAGGCAAATGTTTTATTTCTTTAAACCTGTTCATTGCTCCTATTTCCGAATTCCCGGCAAGAGCTAATGAAAATAAGCGATATGCCTGAGATTTAATTGCACCTAAATTGTGGTAGTTATCAGAAACGCTCCAAGAGTTTGCAGTATTTTTTTGATAAATCAACCAATTATTAAATACATGATCCGACACAAAGTAACCAGCTTCCTTAGCTTTTATAAGAAAATGACCAGCGTAGGTAGTTCCCCAATCGCTAACATATGAGCTCCCTTCCCAATAAGAGAAAGCTCCAGATGAAATCTGAAATCTTTTTATTTTTTTTATGGCACTGTTTATATGCTCTCTAATGTTCGTTTTTTGTTCAGTCGAAAGTTCTGTTAGGTTTTCTAATACCAATTGAGGGAAGACAGAAGATGTGGTTTGTTCAATACATCCGTGTGGGTATTGAATTAAATAATTCAATCTTTTATCTAAGCCTAATGGTGGGATAGTAGAAACTTCAATAGAAGTATTATTGGTTCCAGAACTACCAAAAACGGCTAAAGGATGTACCCAAGATTCACCACTTTCTACAAAAGATTCAAAACTTTGATTAATTAATTTACTAGGATTTCTAGTTTCTATATCTATGCTATGTTCAGCAAAATCCTTCCCACTAGAAACACGAACCTTAATAGAAGCGAACCCAGTTAAAGGAGTTGTTTTAAGACTAAACGATAGCATCTTGTCTCCTGAGCTGTCGAAGTCTATGTACTTAACAGTCTCACCATCAACTTTGAGGTATTCATTAGTAAGAAGTTCTACTTTAACATGTTTTTTCTTCTCATCCATATTAAATATAGTAACAGGAAGAGTGAAAACTTCATTATTACCAAGTATACGAGGTGCAGTAGCCAAAACCATAAGTGGTTTTTTCACTTTTATTATATGACTAGTACTTCCGTAACTTGCATCTTTTGCTGCAACAACCATCACTTTTACAGCACCTATATAATTGTTTATTTGGAGAGTATGACTTTGAGATTCGCCAGATTTTAAAGTAAAAGGACCTAAGAACTTAACCACTGGTTTAAACCTATTGGGTTTCTTACCATTTTTAGATTTTAGACTACCATCTCCACCGGTAGCTAACAATGAAGTCATTTTACCAGAAAAAGCACTCATCACATAATCGTACATATCCCAAGTCTTAACACCTAGAGCTTCTTGAGAATAAAAATAATTACGAGGAGTAGGAGTTTTAAAATTAGTAATATCTAATAAGCCTTCATCTACAACAGCTAAAGTATACTCCATTTCTTTTCCAGAAGTTTCTGTTATAGAGATTTCAAAATCAGTTTCGGGCTCTATAGTTAATGGTGCATCAATTAATGGCTTTAGTAAGGTGTTAGGATCGGTAACTTTTACTCGCTGAACTCCATACATACGAATAGGTAAATCGTTACTTGTAGCATTATGATTTTGAATATAGTGCACGCCAATATAAATATTAGGCGCCATTTCTTTAGTAGATTTAAAGCTAAAGCTAGTTTCTAAATCGTCGGTGTCAACCCAAAATTTATCGAGTAGCTCAGCGCCACTTTCTAAAGTAATTAGTGCTTTACCACCTTTAGAAGATTTAAAATTAACAGTAATTACATCATCAGTAACATACAAATCTTTATCAGTACTAAATAAAAGCATATTAGCAGCATCAGAATTAACTGCAGAGCCATCATTATATGGCCAATCAACAAAGCATATTTTTCCTGTAGAATGATTACTTTCTGGGTCTGTTACACGAACAAAAAAGCGTCCGTAGGTATTCTCATTAAATTTAATTTCACATTGACCATAGCCATCTGTAGTAGAACTAGTCGTACTGTAGATTAAATTATTGTGTGAATTATTTACATAACTACCTAGTTCGTTGCTATTTCTAGATTCCCACCACCATCTCCATGAAACTTTAAAAACTTCCACTGTAAGGTTAGATTTGGATACTGGATTTCCATCTTTGTCTACTGTAGCTATAGGGAATTTATAAAGCACATTAGTCTTAAGAGCATCTCGCCAACCGTCACCCTTAGGGATTATCATACCGACATAAGAATCATACGGAGAGAAAGGTATAGAAGTATAATTGGTACTAAAATTACCTCCTGTTTCAAAAACCTTTGTTTCAAAAACAGCATTTAACATTCCAGGCGCCTGAGACAAGATATTTAGATTGGTAGGGATAATTGCCTCACCTAGAGAATCTATTGAACCCGAAAAAACTATATTAGTTGGGTAACTAATATTTTTAGCAATGTCATCAAAAGAATATTGGTTAAAACCATCAAAAAGGGTTTTGGTTTGTACTAAGCTAAAATCGATACTTGCCTTTAGGTTCTTAGCAATTGCACCATGTAACCAATTAACTTTTAGCTTACCTAAGTTGTTTGTATTGTTGCTAATTAAATTATCAGGAAAAGTAAGTAGTACTTTTAAACGATTCGGTTTTATAGTTTCTACTTTAAGAGATTTAGTAAAAGTAGAATTCCCAATAGAAATCTTAGCACTATAATTTCCTGTTAGAGCTTCAGAATCTGTATTCGTTCTAAAGTCATAAATATTTTTATGATTTCTTTTTAAAAGCACAGACCTTACCAACACATTTTGAGGATCGTACAATTTAAATTTTATGGGATGCCCATGTGGAACCTTATTCAATTTATCTTCTAGTATAAAAGATAAGTAAAGGCTGTCTCCAGGTCTCCATATATCTCGTTCGCCATAAATAAAGCCTTTTATACCTTTATTCATATCGTATCCAGAAACATCAAACATACTAAGCGACAAAGCAGCACCATCGTCTAACTTAAGATAACCAATAGATTTTTTGTTTTTAATTTCAATTAAATAGGGCTTATCAGTAGTGTTGAGCTCTATAAATCCATCTGAATCAGTTTCCCCAGTAACAATTTCTTGGTTTTGGAAATTTAGTAATCTAACAGAAGCACCTTTAACGGCTTGGGCAGATTTTAAATCAGTTACAGTAATATCAAATTTATCAGCGCCATTTTTTTTAGCAATTATCCCAAATGGGGATGACATAATATTACGAATAACAGAACGGTTATTTCTTAAATAGTACGAAATATGACATGGATTGTCTCTTTCTTGCCATGAAAACCCATCGTTATAATTGTAGTTGTAATTATAAAAGCCTTCGTTATAATAGCTATTCGAGCTCCCTTCATAATTAACTGGTTCAAAATTAAAACCGAGATCCTTAAAAGACTCATCTATACAGCCATAAAGAGATTGACTTGGGGCAGCATTTAATCGAACTCTATAAATAGCCCCTGGTTTAGTTTGAATAAGAGAGGCAATATCTACAGAATATTTTTGCCACTTATTAATAGCAACATCATCCCCTAAGTTTAATATATCCTTGTATACTATTCTACCAACTCTAGATAAATCATTTGCACCATTAAAATTATTTCTCTGTAAAAAATAGAACACATTATTATCAAAAACCTCAATGATTTCTATAATAACACCTGTCAAATTTACAGTTTGGAAAGGAAATAAAATACCATCAGACTCAGGTATAATTACCCCTTTACCTAATAACTGAACCTGTGGTTTTATACTTTCAAAAAACACCTCAACAGTTTCGGCTTTAGGGAAATTAAAGCCATTTATATTTCTAATAGAAGTATTTAGCTCAAGTAAAGCAGAACCTGTTTGTTTTGTTTTAGGGAAAACTTTAATCTCATTATTCTGAATTTCAAAAGACAAATCATCGGAACCACCTAAATTTATAAGTCCACGTAAATCTTGATCTTTTTCTATTGGATCAGAAAAGAATAAGGATATATACTGTTGTGCTCCCTGAGAAACTATTGTTTTTAATAACTTAAAACTCTCTAAAGAGGGCAAGAAAAGAGTTTCTACTCCATCGTTAGGCATTCCCATAGATTGGCCACTCCAACGAATTTGAACTTCTTGTTTAATTGCAATTCTTTCTAAACTATCTAAGTCTAAATAGTGAACTCTATTATTATTGGTGTGTCTCCAAGTCACAGGATATACACGGTCATTTATTGTTACTTGAACATTCTCTTCAATTAAACTGGCGTCTATATAATCTGAAGTTAAAATTTTAGTACTCAACAAATTCCATATTAAACTCTCGTCTGATAAGGGTTTAATAGAAGATTCTTTGAAAATTAAATTCGGGCTTATGGTTTTAAAATTGAATGTAAAAGTTTCTAATCCTTTAACTACAGGAATTAATTTATTCAAATGAAATTTCACATTATAATGAGTTCCAGGAGCTAGACTATGAGGTGTGAAAATAATTTTGCTATCTCCTTCCCACTCCACTACACCATTTACAGATGGAGAGAATTCAAATAAATGATCCGTTATAGTTTGGTTAATTTTCTGGGAAGTAGTGGACGAAAATTCTATTACGATACTCGATTGATTTGATATAATATCAGACGTAAAGGCGCTTATGTACTTAGTAAATTCATTATTTACCTCATAGACTTCTGTGTTTTTTGTACCACAATTAGAAAATAAACTTAGAATAAATAGTACTTGTACAAAAACAGTAATTTTTCTGAAATTAAATAAAGTCATAATAGGTATAGATAGAATTGTTTGCTTAGCGAAAATACATATTAAATACTACTAACTCAAACATCCATTATTCACATTTGAGAAGCTAGATATAGCAGGCGTAATCTATAATTTGGAGAGTACCCAAAGTTCAACTTCTTCTTGATCACGCCAATATTGGTCTCTTTTGGTTTTAATAGAAGCAGCTTTTACAGATTTCTTAAAACACTTTTCTAATTTGAATCTCTTCCCCTCGGCTAGTTCTTTTTCTATGGGATGCTCGCTTGTAACTTTAGTTATTTGTGCGAGATTCGAAAAAATGAGTAAAACTCTTCCATCTGGAGCCAGTCTTTTTATTGCCTGAGCAAAGAAGTCGGGAAACAATTTAGTATCGTAATAAATAGCTTGATCGATGGATTTAGAATCGTGAGATTCTGGAATCCAAGGTGGATTAAAAACGATTAATTCTGTTTGGATAGAACAATCTCCAAAAAGGTGCGTATAGTTTAAGTCTATCTTTCTAGAAAGTTTAGTGTCGGACATAAATTCCCTCATACCTACAATTGCATTTGGGTTTATATCGGTGGCATAGATCTTTTGAAATTTGTGTTTCACCATTTGAAGGGAAAGTATTCCACTACCAATACCAATATCTATAGCGGATGTTTTTGCTCCTTTATAACGGATTAACCAATTTTCGAAAAGTTCTAAATGCTCAAAACGAGTAGGGAAATATGTTCCATAGTAAGGGTGAATTTTATTGCGTAAAACAGGAATAGAAACACCTTTTTCATACCATTGCCATGCGCTGTTCATTCCTTGAATCTGTGGAAAGCTCAAACAGAAGTGCTTGTTATTGGGATATAACTTTTTTAACCAACCAATACTAGGAGATTTCTTTGCACTTAGTTTATGCATTACAACTTCTAGTAATACTAAATTTGAAAGTTTATAGTATTCTGCGCGATAAGCTTGCTGTTCCTTAAAAGTCTTATTTGGTAATTTTAATTTTAGGTATTTATGTATTTCTTTTAGAATGAATAATCCATCGCTGTAAAAACCATTCACAAGTATCGGACTACCAAGCAATAGAGACTCAATAAGTCCCACAACATCATTTCCTTTCGTAAACGATTGTAGTTTATCTGTCACTGTAATTGCTACAGGTTTAGTTACATTAAGCGGAGTGTTCATTCTATTTCAATTTTGGATAATTTAAGTAATCATTTCTGCCTATTAAGCTAAATAGGTATTTAAAAATCACAAAACTATAAGAGCATAATCGTATAGGTAATAAGTAAAATTGAGCTGTATTATAGCACCTATTTTTTGTATTTTTGACTGTAATAGATTCCAAATCTTGCTAATTGATAAATTCACAATATGAAACATAATTTCTATATACTAACCCTACTCCTATTCTCTTGTAATAACGCTCCACAAGAAAAAGAAATAAGTAATAATAACAGTATAAGCATTAGTAATAGCAACAGTTTGGATTGGTTTAAAAAGTACTATCCAAATCAGGAGTCATTACAAGAAAGGATTTCCTATTTCTATGAACTTTTAGAACACCCAATAGACCAGGAAAGCATCTTATACTTATATAGTGAACAAGAATTATTAGCAAAACTACTTACAAAAAACATTAAACTAGATGTTGCTACTAGCTACGAAGAACACGAACGTATTATGATCGAAACCTTTAATTACTTTAATGAGGTGAATATTCCAGGATTTAATTTTGGGTGTGCTATCGAATGCTCAGAGTTACTCGTAAGTATAAACTTAGAACAACTAACTATTGCAGCAAG
>Ga0308006_10000947_pt1 | contig 10377 bp, 9 predicted proteins | sample Neamet69_FD_203150 | JGI IMG/M metagenome (GOLD analysis project Ga0308006, IMG submission 203150) | Marine microbial communities from water near the shore, Antarctic Ocean - #69 | ecosystem: Environmental > Aquatic > Marine > Unclassified | place: Southern Ocean | collected 2014-06-07 | reverse complement strand
GGCACTGAAGATGCCTGTTACAACAATAGGTGGTGGCACGATTAAAAGCGTCTTGTACCCTCCATGCCTACTTTGGAGTTCGGCATTTTGTGCAATTGCCAACAACCCAGAAATTCCACCTAAAATGTTATGCGCAGAATTTCCAAAAAGTGCTTTGCAGTCATTTGTGCCCAACATTATTGTTAACAGGTCAATAGGTCCGTGAGTGGAAAGTGCAATTTTCAATCCCATCCATCCATTCATATGGGCCCCCATTATTGGGTCGTCAAAACAAGTTGTACGACCTGGCAGCCCTTCTTCTATTAATGACCATTTATCTCCAAGAGCCTCTTTTGTTACGCATGGCCACCTAGTTTCAGCATCAAGGCGGCGATAATCTCCCTCGGCTACTATTGGGCAAGTGCCGTGGGTATTGCTGTCACCAAAGGTCAATAAAGTCGGCATAAGAAATCCTTGGAAGTTTTTGATTTAAGCTACAGTACCAATTCCAGCATGCGCACGGAACCCTAAGAACGATGATATTTTCTAATGTTTTTGGTATTGAGTTTGGGTCAATCGTGGTAGGAAACTCACGGCTTCCTGCTAGACATGTTTCCTAACGCGGACCACAGTCGTACCAAAATCAAAACCTGTGCCCTGGCCCGTATCCAAAAGCCTAAAACAAACCCGACCTTGGACTTCTAATCCTTGTTGAGCTTAAGACCTGTAGGTAGGCCATCCATACTACTGAGGTTTTTTTGTTCCCAGTATGACTGAATACCATCTGGCCCTTTATTGTTGTGCCAGTTTTCTATCGCGGCACGTTCTCCTTTATAGTCAAATAGAGGCACACCATAGCCACAGGATGTTTGTACAAGATCAAATTCCAACCTGATGATTTGTCTTGTACCAAGAGGTGTAACGCCACCATAATATTTTGAAATCAAATCCTCAAACTCAGGATTTTCCCAACCGACCGAGGTGCCTGTACCATACAGCCGCATAATTTTTGGAGGCCCGGAAAGGGCACAAAACATGATAGTTAAGCGACCGTCAGCAAGCATATGTGCAGCGGTTTCATTGCCACTTCCAGTTCTGTCCAAATAGATGACAGAATGATCATCTATTATACGCAGTGCCGAGATCTCACGTGGGGAGACATTCACTCTGCTGTCTGATGTTGCAGAAGAAACAAAGAAAATGTTCTGCCGTTGGATGAAATCCCGTAAGTCTGGATTGAGTGCTTCGAACTGTATAGCCATCTTGATCACTCCCATCGACTGTAGTTAAGGGCACCAATAGATTGTATCGACTACAGATGACAGTTGGTCCAAGCTTTTACAATTGCCGCGTTGTAGTATGCAGCAGAATGGGATCGAAGCAACTTTTTGCTCTATCCTAAATATAAACCCGCGGACCACGGTCTTTGCTTCTTTAAAATCAGCTACTTGAACCAAGGTACTCGGTAAGGCATCGAACCCAGTGTGGGGGCACCGTTTTTCTTAGCAAAATTAATATTAAATTTCGTATAGTACGTGAGGCCACCATATAAAAACTTCAGACCCTTTGGCTATGCCTGACGCTAACCAACAAAAATGTTTAAAGACCTTAAAGTGGATTTGGTCTGACGGCGCGTTAGCTCGGATTGGCGATTATGCATTTTACATCTGATCTCCGTGCATGATAAGAATAGCCCAAAATTATTCGGTTAATTTATGTCAGTGAGGGATATATTTATGTTTTTAGATGTTATTTTAAGCGCTATTTTTCAGCCTATTATCTGGTTTTTTATTCTGATTGTGGTGATCTTACGGTCATCGATCAAATTTGTACCTCAGAATATGACTTTCTTGATTGAAAGATTTGGAAAATTTAAATCAGTACAGAATGCTGGGCTTAATTTTATTATCCCCTTTATTGACCGGGTTGCTGCTAGACGTTCGCTGAAGGAGCAGGCTGTCGACGTCGACAGCCAAAGCGCGATCACCAAAGACAATATTTCCCTCAGTGTGGACGGGGTCCTCTATTTCCGGGTACTCGATCCATACAAAGCGACCTATGGCGTTGACGATTATGTATTTGCTGTGACCCAACTGGCGCAAACGACGATGCGATCAGAATTGGGTAAGATGGAACTGGATAAAACTTTCGAAGAACGCGATTTACTCAACACCAACATTGTTGCAGCCATCAATCAGGCCTCTGCGGCGTGGGGGGTCCAAGTTTTACGTTATGAAATAAAAGACATAGTCCCACCACAATCAGTAATGCAGGCTATGGAAGCTCAAATGAAGGCAGAGCGTGTGAAGCGGGCGCAAATTCTAGAATCAGAGGGTGACCGACAAGCTGCGATCAACCGCGCCGAAGGCAAAAAGGCCTCAGTGGTGCTGGCGGCTGAAGCTGAAAAAGAGGAGCAGGTTCTCCGTGCTGAGGGAGAGGCCAAAGCCCTTGTTGCCGTAGCTGATGCTCAGGCTAAAGCCTTGGTGATGGTGGGTAAAGCTGCTGATACCCCCTCTGGACAGAAAGCGGTCCAGCTAGAGCTAGCGACCAAGGCAATCCACGCTAAAGAAATGATAGCTAAACAATCATCTTTAGTCTTGTTACCCGATGGTGCTACTGATGCCGCTACCGTCGTCACTCAGGCGATGGCAATCATCCAGAAGATTTCCGCTACCAATGCGTCTTCCGTTGCAACGCAATCTTCAGATACCGAAGCTCAACCATCCAGTAGCACCGACACTTCCGTTTGGAATAAATAGGGATGGACCCGTATAATTTTCAATTACCGCTGGAGCATTGGCTTTTTATTATAGGAATTGGCCTTTTGGTCATTGAGATTGCCTTTTTTGGCTTTGCTACCTTTGTTTTGTTTTTCGTCGGCATAGCGATGCTCATCATTGGCGCGTTGATGGCGTTTGGAGTGCTGCCAGTTGGGATCGATATTGCAATCGGTGCGGTATCCTTGCTGTCAATCTCTGGAGCAGTTCTGCTATGGAAACCGATGAAAAAAATCCAATCATCAAAAGAGGCAGCCAAGGTAGAAGTGGGCTTTGTTGGGCACAGGTTTCAGGTCCAAACGGATATCGCACCAGACTTGCCGGGCACCTACACCTATTCTGGCATCGCGTGGACCGTTGTCAGCGATACTTCTATCCAACGATTTACGCAGGTCCAAGTCATAAAGGCAGATGTTGGCCAATTTACCGTAACACCGGCAGAGGTGCTCTAAGACTAAGCCACCCTACAGCCTTGGCGACCCAACTGCTCCACCTAGTAGCCGCAACCATAGCTCTCACCAATACCCCTTCCTACTCAAGCCGCCTATCTGGTCGATTGCGGGCGCAGGGTGCTTTACTGCCCACGAAAAGTCTTGGTTTTCTTTTTTGCGATGTCTGGGCAATAATACGTTAAAATTAGTAAAATATGCGATAAGTAATGCTTAAAAATATTGGTAGGCTTACTTTCAGTTAATTGCTAAATAAAGATGTGGAGTTTCATGCCCAGTTTAAATTCAAAAAATAATAGACTAGGCGCTCTTTATTTAGTTGGAGAAATTGCTGCCACATTTTTGTTAGCAAGCATAGTCAAAATTCTGCAACCTGGTTTCTCAATATTTATAATTTTGTTTTTTAGATATTTATTTTGCCTACCATTGCTAGTTGCGTATGCTATCTACACTCGGGGACAAGACTTCCTAAGCATTAAAAATATTAGGGGGCTAATTTTACGAACGGGCTTTGGCTTCATGGGCCTTCTAATGTGGTTTTTAGCAATCTCCAAAATTGATATCAGTCTTGCTACAGCTCTCCTAATGACAATGCCAATTTTTATTACTGGGCTTTCAATCATAATTGCCAAAGAGCAGGTTTGCGTAAAACGCTTAGCATCAGTTTTATTGGGATTTTTTGGAGTCCTTGTACTCTTGTTTCCAATAAATCCAGAACTCAACCTATGGGGTGCTGTATTCGCTCTGCTTGGTTCACTGTTTGCTGCCTTAATGTTTGTATATTTAAGGATACTTGGCCGAAGCGATCCATCAGTCTCAACTGCTATTTGGTACAACTCTATGGGTTTAATTTTAGCTGGAATTATTACTGGTATCTTGGGTGGATTTGAACCAATTATCAATCTCTCTAATCCTAACCCAATGTACATTTTCATAGCTTTTGGTGTTCTAGCTAGCTTTCAACAATTCTTTCTTGCTCAAAGTCATTTTCACGCGGAGGCGTCCACTCTTGCGCCCCTTCACTATTTATCTATTCCGTTTGGAGTAGGTGTTGGTATAATATTTTTTGGTGAAATTATTACAGTAAAATTTTTGATAGGCACCACCATTATTATTGCCTCAACCTTTTATATCTTTCTCGGCGATCGTTTGAAGTAAGTACCAAAACACCACTCCATATTGTTTCTCTTTAGAAATTTTTCTCTGAATATTTTATTGATAAGTGCAATTTTGGTACTAATAGTGCCCCTGCACATTCATTTGTTAGGGCATTAGAAATCCATATAGTAGTTTCTAATTTAATGTACGAACGCCCATTTATAAGAGATCATTGAGTGTAGTTATTCAGCATTAATTATCATGTCGCATAACAGGTTTATTTATAGTCATTTTTTATTGAGATTTTTTGGCAAATAATCTTAACGAATGGGTAGGGCAACTACATTTCCTCTACGCATATTACCATTTGGTAAAACTACCGTCACAGCTTGACCTGGGTCCCAAAAGTCTCTGTCTATCATCGATTGGCCAATATTTTTTTTCAAGCGTGGCGACCATATCCCAGATGTAATTTGCCCAACCTGTCGTTCAGCAGCAAAGACAGGCCAGGGCTTTGAGCACGTCGGACAGGGATCGCCACCAAATGTAATACCCCTAATTTCTCGATTTACACCCTCGGCAGCAATCTTTTGCAGGGCGGCTCGACCAATGTAATCGATCGAACCATCCACAACACAAAACTTACCATGGCCAATTTCAAAAGGATTATTTTCGCGTGTCATCTCATTACCGTATGAAAACAGGCCCCCCTCTATTCTCTCAATTAGGTTGGGGCAGCCTGGTGATATATTAAATGGAAGGCCAGCCTCCCAAATGGTGTCCCAAAGGGCTGGACCCAAGTGACCACCCTGCAGATAGATTTCAAAGCCACCTTGCCGAGAATAGCCTGAGCGTGCGATCAATTGGCGCGTACCTTTGAATTCAATCCACCCATACTTGAAAAAACCGATATCACGTATATTGCCCCCAAAAACAGAAGCTAACAAATCTTCCGCTTTTGGCCCTTGGATGGAAAGCGTGTTAACATCTGGCTCTATTATATCAACATCCATGCCACGCCCAAGTGCTAAACCCATCGCATAGAGAAGGACATCACTATCAGCTATTGAAAGCCAGAATTCGTCCTCTGCTAGCTTGAGCATGACTGGATCGTTGATCAGTCCACCGTTAGCATCAATAATAGGAATATAAAAACAATCACCTATTTTAGCTTTGGCGATGTTGCGAGGGGTCATCCATTGTATGAGTGCAGCAGCATCAGGACCTGTGATTTGGACTTGGCGCTGAACTGAGACATCCCAAATCTGTACATGTTCGCGCAGGTGCCAGTAGTCTTCCTCTACAGTTGGGCCAAATGCTTTAGGGAGTAGCATATGATTAACAACAGAAAAACCACGGACACCTGCTTGTTCCACACGATCAGTGTATGGTGTGCGGCGAATGCGGCGCGACATGTTTAAGCCATCCATTATGCTGAGCTCCACATTGAATATGAATTTGGGTTTAGAATTATGGGCATGTGGTAATTACCTGTTGGGTCTTCCATCGCAAATCGCAATGCAATCTGGAACACTGTCACCGGTACTTTGCGCGCCGCCCAATAGGTTGCTGTATTAAATACCAATTCATATGTTGAATGAGGATCAATCTCATCTGAAGAGATGTTTTGTGATAAGCGCCCAGCGTCATCCATGAAACCTGTAAATAAAATCTTGCTAGTATTCAGATTGGTCAATGTGACTGCAATGCCTCCCGCGTGAGTGCCGTCAGTGCCATTGAGGGTATGTGATGAAATAATTGCCATTATTCTATCGAAGCCTTGTCGCGCTTGTCAGAAGTTGCGGCAACAATTGGACTAATCACACCGCGGCACTTTACGTTAACAATTGCAGTTTTCCCACTAGCCATAGCTCTTTTTAACGCGGGTGCTAATTGATCACGAGTTTCAACTAATTCTCCATGCCCACCAAGCCCCTCGCACATAGAGTGGAAGGGAATGTCGCGGAAATCGGTGGCAAAGTGTTTGCCGTTTGCAAAAAGACGTTCCTGTTGCTGGCTAATACAATCCAATCCTCCGTTATTGTCTATGACAATAGTGATAGGCAGGTTGTCTTGGAAAGCAGATTCAATTGACAGTCCACCTGACAAGAATGCGCCATCACCTGAAATTACAACTACGTTACTATCTGGGTGTAGCGCCTTGGCTGATACTCCAAAGGATACACCAACTCCAAGTAATGAGTAATTGCCGGGATGCATGATCCCAGCCAGTTTTTGCCCACGCCAACCAGCCATATTAACAGCAATTTCTGACCAAAAATGTGTATTTCCACCATCAAAAATAAGCCAATCATTTTCGTTAATTTGCTCCTGAACATCTAGCGATAATTGTAGTGGGTGCATTTTTCCAGGCTTGGCTGTTTCTGCGGCAAGATGAGTGTACCAGTCATCCACCCAAGCTGCACGTCGTTCGCGCTGTAGGTCAAACCATGCTGGCCAAGTCTCTCCTAACGCCAGCAAGGCGTCAAAAAACGCGCCCGGATCAGACAGAAGAACCTCATCGGCTGCTTGGTTGTATTCCAACTCCTCGTGGCTGCCGTTGATGCAAATCAGTGTCTGTTTAGCAGTAAAAAAAGGTGGGTTGCCAAAATTCATCTGATTATCAAGGCGCCCACCAATTAATAAGATCAGATCAGCCTGATGAATTGCGGCCTTAGATGGATGATACTGATGGAAATCGGCTAGCCCCATGTAGGCTTCACATTCTTCTCCTAGAAGTTTGGAATGATAGGGAACATTAAAAATTGGAAGGCGCATCTGCCTTCCAACCGCTTCCAACTTATCTTCTGACCGCGACCACCAAATGCCATGGCCTCCAATGATAACCGGACGCTCGGCCTTTTTGACCATATCGAGAACTGACTCCAATGCCGATGGGTCTGGCCACGCCCGCGGAACTGGGCGATCGTTACGGTTGAACGGGCGCTCATCCAGCCCAGCGTCAGGTGGGAATGATGAGAACATGATATCGACTGGCAGTGAGATATGGACCGGGCCTGGGTATCCAGTTGTTGCGGCTGTCCAAGCGCGGCTAACAAATTCGCTGATGCGTTCTCCATCAGTAATTTGGACCGAATATTTGACCAAAGGAGCCGCAATTGCCACATCGTCTATTTCTTTGAAACCACCGGAACCTTGTCGTTTTAATGTAGAGGAGCCAGTAATAAAAATAACCGGACTGCGTTCACCTCCTGCTTCCAGCATTGCTGGCACAGCATTAGCAAAACCTTCTGGTCCAACGAGGCATACCACAGGTTTACGTGTAATCCGCGCGTGGCCATCAGCTAGGTGGCCAGCAATCTGTTCATGCGGTGTATTAATCACTGGCATTTGACATTCCATAAACCCCTCCAAAGCAGGGTTACAGAAACCACCAGCCAGGGTAAAAACGTGATCTACACCTTTTTTCTTGAGTGCATGGGCGAGTAATGCGCCCCCTCTAATATTTTTGTGCTCAGTCATTGTAATTTATTTTACCTCAGATCTTTGCATCAATTTGTATTGCTGCCGTCTTGTTAGGTTACGCTGCATGTGATGTCGCGCCTGTTTTGTTGAAAATGACATTAGGCCGAATGCCGTTTGTAGAGTTTAGGCCCAATTGAGCCAGCACGACGCTGATATCATCTGCAAAGCATTTCAAGAGCGCATTTAATCCATTAGGACCCTCTGCACCTAAGGCTAACAGCGCTGGCCTACCCAACATTACAAAATCTGCACCAAGTGCCAGCGCCTTCACGACATCCTCACCATTGCGAACACCACTGTCAAATAGCAGAGGGAAGTCTGGGCCCACTGCCGCCCGAATTAACGGTAAAAGCCATATAGCTGGTGGTACGCTATCAAGCTGCCGTCCGCCGTGGTTTGAAACGTATATCGCGTCTGCTCCAAGACCTTGCAGCCGGTGGGCATCCTCAGCTGATGTTACGCCTTTCACAATTAGTTTGCCTGGCCATTTTTTTCGGAGAATTTTAAAAAATTCCCAGTTAGCCCCCCCACGATCGGCCTCTCGGCGAAACTTTGATATTCCATCACTATCCATAAAGTTTTTTGGGCTTGGCACTCCCGCAGATAGGGTCGCAAGCGACCACTTTGGGTGGGTTGCAAAATCCCAGAACGCGCGTGATGTCATTGAAAACGGGAGATTCAAGCCATTACGTAAGTCGCGTACCCGGCGTGAGACTTGTGGTACGTCTACCGTTAACACAAGCGTCTCAAAGCCAGCATTAAGTGCGCGGTCAACCATAGCCAGTGTCGCCTCCATGGAAGTGCCGAAATACAGTTGGAACCAAGCACGCGTGCCTGCCCAGCCTGCCATATCCTCCATCGAACTGGAGGCTGCAGATGATAAGCATAGGGGAAAATCGAATTTGTTTGCAGCATCAGCTAAAAACTTATCTGCGTTGGGGCATACTAGATTACACATCCCCATAGGTGCCACGCCAAATGGCACACTAAATTCCCTACCCAAGATCGACGTAGAGAGCGCACGATCTGAAACATTTTCCATTACGCGAGGCTGTAGCATGATATCGTCAAAGGCTGTTTCGTTACGTGCTACTCCCACCTCACGACCCGCTGCCCCTTCAATGAAGTCATAGACAAGTCTTGGGAGGCGTTTCCCCGCTAAACGCCTGGCATCCTCAGTTGAAAACACATGACTGTTGTTTTGGTACACGTTATGATTTGCCTCCATTGGCTATTTTTATATTTTCTTTTTACAATAACTTAATGTGGTGCGACCAATCCAAAAGCATCGGGAACTCATACGTAAGTTCTATGTGAGTATTAGCACAGTGCAAAAAGCTGATTAAGGCTAGCCTTTTTAAAGTTTTTGAAGATAATTGCGTGCGGTACTGATCGCTAGTCAGTGGCTCTCTCGACTGAGCACTCTTACTTGATCAACGCGGTCTTTCAGTTGGGTGGAAAAAAAATCTACAAATTTCAGTGCTTCACGTGATAAACTTTCACGCTGCGCTGTAACTATGGTAACGAAATATGTTAAATTTTGCTCGATTGGCCGAAATACAACCCCCCCCATTTGGACTGCTTGCTCAGCGGAAAAGGGATCAGAAATAGCAAGTACAGACGCCTCGCGTACAAGCGCTCCAGCAAGTGGCATATTCGCCACCGTTAGGCGTGAGCGAGCTCGTAGTTTGTCCGATAGCCCCGGCTCTATCGACATCATAGCATCTGGATAGGTGTCTCCAAAGGTTACAAAGGTCTCTGTGTCAGCAAGTTGGTTTAGGTCAACAGAACCATACTCACCTGCTAACCAATGATCTTCTGGTATTAGGCATACATAAGGTACGGATGTTTGATATAAAATTTCAACACCCTGATGGTCTGGTTCGCGACCTACAATGCCAAGATCGATCTGGCGTGTCTGTACAGCATCTAAAATGGCTGGAGTATTTCGCGATTGGACCTCAAACCGAATTTCTGGATTTACATTGTACAGTCTACCAATAGCTTTTGGCAGCTCAATCGTAGAAATAGACTGTATCGCCCCGATGGAGATTACACCACCTTGCGAAGTACGAATTGACTTTGCCAATTCGTCCAAGCGATCAATACCAATAAACATACCCTCAACGCCTTCGTAGAAGTGTCGGCCTTCAACTGTTGGCGTTAGGCCTCGTCCCACACGAACAAACAGTGGAAAACCAACTGCATATTCAAGATCAGCAACTAGCCGGCTAACACTGGGTTGCGAGATGTGCATCATTTTGGCTGCTCCTGTGATAGAACCCGCCCTAATTGTTGCTCTTAATGCTTCTAACTGGCGTAGATTCAAGTTCACACCCCATTCGTTAATTTATGTAATAGATCTCATTCATATCTTTTAGCTATGTGTATTTTATGTGCCTAAAGCAATGCCTAGAATAGAAATTCTGGCTTTCAGAGGTGTCAAGATTAAGTTTGCCAGAGCTATTTTTGAGGGCAAGGTGTGCTGTAAAACAGAGGTATGTCTAATTTGAATAAATAAATAAATAAATAAATACTTTTTATCTGCAATTTCGGTTACAGTTAAAATTCAAACAACTGGGGTTTAA
>Ga0308006_10000944_pt1 | contig 10397 bp, 6 predicted proteins | sample Neamet69_FD_203150 | JGI IMG/M metagenome (GOLD analysis project Ga0308006, IMG submission 203150) | Marine microbial communities from water near the shore, Antarctic Ocean - #69 | ecosystem: Environmental > Aquatic > Marine > Unclassified | place: Southern Ocean | collected 2014-06-07 | reverse complement strand
AATTATTTTGTCAAGTTTCAAATCATCCGATGATATTGACTTGCTTGATAATGCTTGAAGTTTATCTGTGAAGAATCCTTCAATGCTGAATCCAAGAATTTCACCTTCTTTGACTTTGTTCCAGATTTCATCATTGTCAACTTTCATTGTCACAAACCATGTTCCAACTGGGCAATGTTCAAAACCATACTTCACAGATTTGTCAATTTCAAATTCTTTTACCCACGATTCAACAACACACAATCCATCAATTTCTTTTTCATGTTCAAGTGTTGCTGATTGTAAATGATTTCTTTTCATGTATAATTCTGAACACTTCTTGATTGTGTCTTTTGAAAAGTAAACATAGTAGTCAGAACCATCATCATCAAGCCTGAAAATTTGCTTGTTTGGAATCAATGCTGGTGCAATTAGCAATCTTTTGTCTTCATCTATCTTTGCAAATTTCAGAAGTTCTTTGTTTTGCTTATTTAAGGCAATCCACAGTTCATCAATGGCTGGGTCTTCAACAAGTGATATTGCGAAGACACCATCTTGTGTTTCTTTTTCTTCTTCTGAAATAATTAATTCTACAATTTTAGTCATGATTTTGTTTTTTAAAGTGTTGCTTTTTGTTGAATCATTGTGTTGATTTGTTGACTTTCTGTGACTTGTTGTTCCACCACAAATGCTTGAACTGGTGGTGTGTCTTGTGCAAACTGATTGTTGAATTGTTCAGTGACTGATGGAAGACCAGACAAATCAGCAATTGATTGTGATGAACCACCACCATCTGATGCACTTGGCATTGAACCACCACTTGGTGATGATGATGCAACTGGTTTTTTTGTTTTTACTGAAAGAATGTTTTTAATAGATTTCAATCCAGTAGCAAGTGAAAGTCCAGCACTGATGTATGAAAGTGGTGGTGGTGATGATGCCAAAGCCATGTTGACAGCTTTCCATGTGTCAATTGTAGCTGATGCAATCCCAGATGCTTTTGACATTGCTGTTCCTTCTTCAAATAAGTCACCAGCCATTTTGATTGAATTTTGCAACACATCAAGTTGTGCATCTTCCAATGCTTTCTTTTCATCAGCAAGTTTTTTATCAATGTCAATATCTTCATCTGCAAATTTTTGATTGGCTTGAAGAACAAGTTCATTGTATTGTTTTGTGATTTCAACATCTTCTTCACCAGACAATCTTGCAAGTTCTTGTTTTGCCAAATAGTCTTGTTCAAGTGAAAGAAGTTCTTGTTCCCTTGCACCCATTGTTGCAAGTTGTACTTCTTGCCTTGTTGCTTCCAGTTCAGCATCAAGTGTTGCTTCATTTGTTTTTTGTTCAGACCTTAAACCAGCAATTCTTTCATCAATGTCAAGTTGTTCAAGAAGTGCTTGTTGGTACTTGGTTTGAAGTGCAACAGATGATTCTTGTGTTGAAAGTTCAAGTTTTGCAATCCTTACTTTTTCATCGGCAACTTCTTTTTCTTTTGAAGTTTGTTCATCCAATATTCTTGCAAGTTCATCATTTGCTTGAATCCTTTCTTCAAATGTCAGTCTTATATCATCACGAATTTGCCTTTGCAATTCAGCTTCCAATTGACTTTGAAGTTGTTGTTTTGCCCTTTGAACTTCCAACAGTTCTTCATTCCTTTTTGCTTGTGCAAGTGCTTTTCCAGTTGCAATTGATTGTTCAATTGAGATGTCTTTTATTCCTTCAGTTGCTACATCAACAGCAATTGAAACCATTGAACCAACTTCTGTGACTGCTTCAGCAATATTTGATGCAACTTGTGTTCCAGCTTCAACAACATCTGAAACAACTTCTTTCAAGTTTGCATTGGTTTCTTCAAGTTTTGCATTTAGATTTGCAATTGTTTCAGGGTCACCATCACCAAAGAAAGATTGTTCCCATGCCAATTGACCTTCTTGAACTGCTTTTGTGATTCCATAGAATGCAAGTTTCAATGGTGTGACTGCAATAGTCATCAAACCACCAATCACTTTCTTCATTCCTTCAAACCCTTCTGAAGATTCTGAAACAGCATCAAACACATCTGTGACCACTGAAGTGATTTGGTTGAATATCACACCCATTGTTTCTGTGGCAATTGCAACACCATCAATCACTGATTGATTTTGCATCATCACATCTTTCAAGAATTTGAATGCTTCAATTATAAGACCAACACCAAGTGTTTTCATTGCAAGTCCAACACCTTTGAAACCTTTTCCAATCTTCTTCAATGCACCATCTGTTGATTTTCCAGTCTTTGCAATATCTTCAAGACTTTCATTTGTTTCTGAAAGTGAATCTTTAACTGATTCCAAATCTTTTGAAATCTTGGAAACATTGGTTTTGAACTCAATGTCAACAACTATTTTTTCAGCCATCTGAATGTGTTTTTTAATTCAATCATTTTCTTTCTATTCTTTGCAACTTGCCTTTCATACCAAGTCAAACACTTGTTGTTTTCATACAAGCCATTTGGAAGTGATTCAAGCACCTTTGGAATGAATTTCATTGCACCATACCAATATTCAAACATAGGTGTGAAATCAAGCCTTTTCAAAGTTGTGAAATTTGCTTTTTTGTAAATTGTGATTCTTATGTGTTCCATTTGGTTTGAAGATAGTTTTGTACTTGGTTAATTTGTGAAGGTGTTAATTCTGAATTGTAGACAATTGTTTCATATACCTTTCCTGAATAAGATGATTTTGGTGTTCTTCCAACATCATATGTTGCACCAATTGAAAATGTATCTTGTGCAGTATCTGTTGAATTTGTGTCTGTGTCTGTGTTTCCATCTTGGTCAAATATACTTCTTGAAGTGCCTTTTCTTGTTCCAATCACAACTTGTTTTGTTGTTGATGGAATCACTGACAATCTGTTTCCATAGTCTTGTGTTGATTTGTTCATGAAAGACACACCACCAGAACCAGCACTTGTGTTGTTTATATTTATTCCATAGTATTGATTTGTTCTTTGACAAACTGCAACTATTGTTTCACCAGCTGTTGATGTTGTTGTGTTGTCTGATTTGTAAACCACAAAGATTGTGTTGTCACCATCGGAAACATTTATCAATGCTGAATCTTGATTTCCAAGAACTTGATTCACACCACTAAATGAAACATATGAATCAGAAATTGATTGTGAATAAACTGGTTGCCATGCTGATGTTGGTTGTGTCAAGTGATGGTTGTTTCCAGACAAATCATCCCATTGTGAAACTGCACCACCTGAATGTGTGATTGTATTTGGTTGTGAAGAATCAACCCACAACAAACAACCAGAAATGGAAGTTGGAATGAATATCTGTTGACCACTACTTCTTCCAATATTTTGAAGACCAAGAAGTGTGTATTTGAAATCAATAGTCCAATCAACATCATTCAATGATGATGCTTGTGACATATCAATTTGAAAACAGAACATTCCATCTGTAATGTAAACACCATCAAAAATGTAATTCCCAGCAATTATATTGAAATCATAATTTGCAAACTCTGATGATTCTTTTTGAATATCAAGTGTTGTGTTTCTAAGTGAAACATTTGGTGCATTGTTTGTGTTGTTTATTACTCCACTATATTTTCTGAATGAATAAAGTTGTGACCTATTCTGGATTGTTCCACGCTCATGACCAACAACAGAAATTTCAAAAGAAATCATTGAAGGAAATTCAAGCCTGAAATAGTTTCTTGCTTGGTCACCAAAATAGTCAGATGTATATGTGATTTCACCATTTTGTCCAATGTATTGATTTTCTTTATTGAATGTCATGGTGTGTTTCACAAATACACCAGAACCACTTCTTCCAACTTTATTGTATAATGCATCTGCACCACCTGAAACAAATTGTTCACCACTACCAAGTGCAATTGAATAATCACCTTGAATTGAATTGTTGTTCAATGTTTGTCTTGAAAAGACTTCAGCAAGTGAACCTTTGTGATTCAATTCATATGGTTTCAATTCATTGTTGTTTCCTTTTATAGTTGAATATTTTGTGTTTGAATCAATTGTGTTGTGGTCACCTTTGATTGAATTATTTGAAGAATCAATCTTGATGTAATTGAAGAAACCTTTGATGTCAGAATAATCAGCTGATGCAGTGTTTCCAGAACCCATGACTTTTACAAAAGTCCCATTCACATTGTTCAGACCTTTCACAATATTGTGTGATTGTGTTGGTGGAACAACATCAAGTTGGTCACCTGAAACACCTTTGTTTCCACCTGAAACCAACAATTCAATACAATTCCCATGACTTACTGCATATCCAAATGATTCACAACATTCATTTGATGGAATTTGTGGTGAATATGTTGATGTATTTACAAAGTGAACAACACCTTGCCAGTCAATATAGTTTGGTTCTACATCACAAAACACACCTTCTGTTGTTGTTTGGTTTACCCTTTCAACTTTAATCAATTCAACTTGGCAATTTCCTTCACCAATTAGTGGATAGTTTGAAATCTTATTTATTCTGAACCACTCATTCTTCACAAAAATCAAGTCATTGAAATTCATTGTCATGATGTCAAGTGCTGAAACATGGAAAGTTCCCTTCAACAATCTTGCTTCATTTGAATATGTTTCTTCAATGAATCTTTTGTAATATACTGAATAAGCTGAATTCATTGGTGTTGGTGAACTTAAAGCACCTGTTACTTCACCAGTGAATGTCAAACATTCTGTTGATGGTACAATGTCAGCATCTTTGTAGTTTTGAAGAAGTGCAAATGATGTAAGTGTCACCGAAGACACACCACTTGGTTCTGTCAAGTAAATATGAACAGCTTGTGTTGTTGATGTGATGACATATCCACAATAAAATGAAAGCCTGATTCCTTCTTCACAAACAATGTTTCCAGATGTTCCACCATATGCAACACAATATCTGATTTCAGTATCTGGAATGTATGATGTGATGACTGGCTTGAATATGGTTTTAATTTCTTCAAGTTCTTTTCCGAAATCATTTGATGAATTATCAACATTTTGTGTTCCATAAATCCTTCCAGCTGATGATTCAAACATTGAATTCATGAAATCTGTTGATTGTGCATCAGTGAATTTCATGTTCTTAGCTTGTAAATCAACTGTTGGTTTCAGTTGTATGTCTTTTGATGTGTCAAGTTTATCAGTCCAATTCAGTTCATTTCCTTGTTCAATCCAAGTTGAATATGGTTCAATATACAAATGTGTTGGATTATCTTCATCTGGTATGATTACAAGATTGAATTTCTTTGCAAGTGATGTGATGAAATCAATTGCTTTTATTTTTGGCAAATTTGCAACCATGCTGTATTCAATAGTTGCATCATATGGAACTTGATTGTTTCCAAGTCCAAGTGGAACTGTACCAACCCAACCATCTGATGCTGGTGTGCAAGAAAACCTTGAATAAGTCACCAGAACAGTTGTTGTTGGGCTGTTTGAAGTCAACATTGTCAAAACAAACTTGTATTCTTTTGAATGGTCAAAGGCATTAACTGGTGTTCCACTGAACATTCCATTTGACCAACCACCTGTTCCAATTCCATTGTTGATTTGCTGAACACCAGATTCATATTGTGTCATTACATTGTCAGTGACATTGAACATCCCAAATGTAAATGAACCATAAAAACCAGAACCTGCATTCAATTGAACAGATATTTGAAACCCTGACATATTCCACAAACCAGCTGGTGAATATATTCCAGTTGTTGAATCATATTGACCAGATGCATTCAAATAGTCTGGTTGTGTTGTAGTTGCAAATTTTATGTCATACTGTCCAACTGCACCAAGAAAATCACTTCCATTTGGATAAATTCCATGCACATTGATTCTGTAATAGTTTGCATCAAGAATGGTTTGATTTCCTTGACCACCTGAATTGATGTCCATGTATAAATCATTCATTTGATTTTGCAAGAAGTCTGATGTATAGGTGAAATCAGATTCATTCAATATCTTTTCAACCACCTTGTTCACTCTAATTTGTGGTTTCAGGTTTCTGACATTGATTGGATTGGTTGGTGTTCCAGATGAACCAACTGGTGGATTTGTACATGAAACTTGATTTGTTCCACCTACATGTTGACTTCCATAATCATACAATGAATAAACCATATCACCACCAAACAAACCAACAGCATCACGATTCATTGAATCTTGAACAAGTTGTGGTGTTGGATTGTGTGAATATTCAGTCCAGTCAAATTCAGAAATCAATTTTCCTTCCAATATTTGACCAAGTGTTGAAACTGAACTGAACACAACACATTCATATGCACTGACTTCATTGTCTGATGTGAATACATTTGTTAGTTGTATATATCCACTGAACACATCAATTGTGTCTTTTGAAATTGTTGCTTCTGTTTTCTTTTTAGGGTTGAAACTTCCAAATGATGTCACTTCAAAATAGTCAGCAAAGAACAGATTGTTGTTTGGTGTTGATGGTATTCTGAAATTGAATGTGTGATTCCCTTTGTTAGATTTGAAATCTTGAATGTCCTTGAATTGGAAATTCGCTGTCATTGGTTGGTCATCGGATAAGTCCAAATAAACAATCCTTGTTCCATCTTGTGTCTGAACTCTTATCTGTGTAGCCATTATATAGTTGAATATTTTGGATTTGCAAATTTGAACTTCAATTCATATTGAAAAAGTCCCCTTGTTTTTTCACCTTTCAATTTCATTGTGCTGGTTTCAAGTATTAATGCCTTTGCATTTTCACCATCCAACAAATGAATTTGTGGTGACATCATCAAGTCTTTGATTTGTGCAATCTGATAGTCTTTCAAGTAGTCTGTGAACACTGTGAATGATTCATCAATCTTCACTGATGTGGTCATCTTTCCTTGCTTTGCAACATCTAATGGATATGAACCATTCAATGCATCAACTGATGTTGTTGCAAGTGTCACTGATTGATTAATTACTGGCTTTGTGATGTATTCCCTTTTTACATTCAAAGAATCTTTCCTTTCCATGTTCAAAGTAATGTATTCCCATGCACCAAATCTGTTCATGTATGAAAGTCTGGTTTGTTCATAATCTGAACAATATGTGATGACTTCAAAATCATATCTTTCAGATTTGTTATTTGCACCACCAGTGTTTTGTGCAACAACAAAATAATATGCAATTTTATTTGCTCCAATGAATCCATCAACTGGTACATCACCACCATACGATGCATGACTTATATCAATTTTTGCAAGATTCTTCAAGCCCATTCCACAATATAAATAGAAAGATTCATTGTCTGTTGCTGAACTATATGAACCACCTGAACTTGTTGTGTTGTTCATTCTTAAATCACCAATTTGTGAACCAGTTGAATCATAAAAAAAAACACGCAATCTGAATGGTGCTGATGAAGTATTAATTGCACATCTGTTAAGAAATGCAATTGTGTGATATTCATCTTTTGACAATCTGGTTGTGTACCTTTCAGCTTTCACACCATCAATTCTGTATTCATAATTAGATGACAAAAATTGTTTTGTTCCATCAGTTAATAAATATGGATTAAAATCAACAACAACACCTTCTTCTTCTTGACCTCTACCATAAAACATGTATATGTCATATTCATGTGTTCCACCAGTTGTTTGTTTTATTGGAATTCCAGATGGTGTTGAAGAATACATTTCAAAGAATTCAATTTTCAGAACATTTGCAACACCCTTGAATGCTTCATATCCATTTATATTGTCTAAAATTCCCCATGAAAACATATGTTGGTCTGTTCCTGTTGTATATGGCAAATTGTGGATTGATGAATATTGGTTTGGGTCTGTACTTCCAATATAATTTTCTTTATCACCACCAGTGATTTGTGGTGTCACAATTGATTTATATATTTCTGAAAGACTAAAAACAGCACTGTCATCATTGTTCTGTTGTTGTGTGAATTTGACTGTTCTGGTTTCTGGTGTTGCACCATTTGAATTTTGAAGTGTGTATGTAACTTCCATCAAGAAACGAAATTTATATACACCAGCAGTTGATGTTGTGGCATATGCTAAATTAACACCAGAACAGATGTTGAAATTTGTGCTGTTGATTCCAATTGTTAACGCCATTTTATTTGAGTTTAATTTCCTTAATTATTTGCTTGATGAAATCATTTGCCATTGAAAGTGCAACATCAGTTCCATTTGTTGGAATTGCTTTTTCAATTGCATCTTTGAAATAATTTCTTGCTGACAATCCCTTTGTTGCTATTCCACGACCAATCAAGAATGCTTGTGTCTTTCTTGCTGATTCACTATTCTTTTTGAATTTACCAGTTCCCATGTCACGAAGTTTGATTGGTTTTGTTTCAATCCATTTCATAATCACACCCTTTGCAAGATTCATTCCTTTGAATCTAAATGGTGAATTCTTTGCTGATGGTTTGGTGCTTTGTGAACCCTGAACACCTTGTTCCATAAATGGTGCATAATCTTCAGAACTTGTGAATTCAATATCAAATCCAGATGCAAACTTTCCACCACTGCTTCTTTTCTGTTTAAGACTGAAACCAAGTGAAGAAGACAATGCACCAGAATTGTTTGTCACACGCTTCTTTCCATCAATCATTTTGGATGCACCAAGATTGATTCTTGCAAGTTTCACAACCCTTGTTCCAAACTTCTGAAGTTCTTGTTTTGTGGTTGGAATCATTTATCTATAATTTAGCCATTCCATAGTTGATTCAATATCAGCATCTGTCATTGCATTTGTGCTATAAATATATTCTTGTAGATAGAAATCAGATGTTTTTGAAACTGATGGGTTTCCAATTCCAAAGTGCTTATCAGTAAAGTCAAATGTAGTTGAAACAGTTGCTTTTTCATGATTGGTACTTCCCCACCACAATGTGATTTCTGTTGTTGTTAATTGAATACAGAATGTAAGTGGTTCAAGTCTTCTGTGGGCAGTTTCAAAACTATTTCCATTGCTTGGACAAACTGGAAAGTCTGAAGTGATAATTGTGAAACCATCAAAATTCATCATTCTTAATGTTCCAGTTGATGTAAGGTAAATTTCAAAGCCATCAAAATTCACCAAGTCACCAACATAACAAATTGAATTGTCGTATGTTATTGGTGAATATCTTGAAAAGTCTTTTATTCTAACAAAGAAAGTTGCATCAGTTTGAGTTGTCAAAGGATGTTGCAAATTCATTTGATTGGTTGTTGATGCATCATAAAAATGAAAGGCATTGTTATTTGGTGACCAAGTAGCACTTGAACCAAGCATTGTCAATTGGTCTGAACCAGCTGTTGTATCAATTAATGGTACAAGTTGATTAATTTGTTGACCACTGAATGTTGTATTGTTGTGTATTCTTTCCCTTGAATACCATGCAAGATTTGAAGGTGCTGAATCTGGAAGTGTGAATTGCAATGCATTCTGTCTTTCAGGATTGAAATATGGAATCAGACATGCTGATGCTTCATTTGGTGTGATGACATTGAAAGATGTTGCCCATCCTGAACAATTATCTTTTTCAGTATCAATGAATGGTTGTGCTGAAACTGGAAGTTCCATTGAAATCAAAGTATCTGAATTGATGAAATACTTTCCATCTGTTATTTCTTTGCATAAATCTTGAAGAATCAACAATGAATCAGAAAGGCAACTTGCTTCATTTCTCATCTTGTTTGATTCAATATTGTATCTGTCAAAGACAATCACATCAAATCCATAAACAACCACTTGGTCATCAATTGAAGTTGATGTTGGTGTGATATGCAAAGCTGGATATTCTGTGAACTTATCTTTGTCAAAGAAGTTTATTTCACCATAAGTGAAAGAATTGATTTGCTGGTGTTGGTCAGCTATTGAATCAAAATACTGAATGATTGCTTTATATGTTATCATCTTTTATTCTTGTTTTGTTTTTGTCTTGCTTCTTTGTCCCTTTCAATTTGCTTATCTGCATCAAGTGAAAGTTTAGTCAAACACAATGTCAATGGTAATTGTGTAATTGGTTCAATCTTTAATAAGTCACCACCAGCCAATGAATCAATTATTGCAAACCATCCATAGTTTGAACTGACTGACTTTTTTCCACCACCTTTGAAGACTGATGAAAATTGTCCAATAATCCTTGCCCTAAAGTCCAAAAAAAAACAGCAATTGCATTTCCAATATTGATTGATAATCTTTCAAATTTAACACTATTTAATGAATGCACATCAAAGTCATATGGTTCAATGTCATATCTGTTTCCAACTTCTTTCACAATTGGTCTGTATAGTATTGACATCATCTTTGCAATGTCATTTTCCTTTGTGAATGTTTCAACATCTACAAATTCACCAAGTGTCAATTCATCAAGATTTGGATGAAAGCCATATTTGATTCCACCAATTTCAATCTTGTTGATGATGGTCTTGTTCACTGGTTGATTGATT
>Ga0308006_10000940_pt1 | contig 10408 bp, 12 predicted proteins | sample Neamet69_FD_203150 | JGI IMG/M metagenome (GOLD analysis project Ga0308006, IMG submission 203150) | Marine microbial communities from water near the shore, Antarctic Ocean - #69 | ecosystem: Environmental > Aquatic > Marine > Unclassified | place: Southern Ocean | collected 2014-06-07 | reverse complement strand
TAGAGGGACTATCAGAAGGAGAAGTTACTATCGAAATAGGTGACGAAGTAGAGGTTGATAGTGCATACGGAGGCGGAAGAGGAGAAGTTACTGCTAAAGTAGGTTCATTCATAGTAGTAAACGGACAATCACACCACGAATCAGATGTAAAACTTATAGAGGAGACTATCAACGAAGCACCCTTAACATTTAACAAAGGATTAGCAGACATAATGGTAACCGGATATGATGACGGAGCAGAAGCAGCTAATGCTTTTGGATTTAAGAATTACGAAAACGAACCAGACACAACAGCATACATAAAAGGATTCATTCAAGGGATAAAAGATAACGGAAACATGTTTCTAGAAGAAAACCTTGATAAACTAAAAGAAGGTAAGACATTCGCTAACATGACACCAGCGGAAAGAAAAGAATACGGAAATTTTGCAGACCATGCAGACATAGGTCAATTTGCAACACCGGAAGAAGAGTGGAAAAATCATGATGAAGACTATTTCTACAAGAAAGGAATGGAAATCGTAGCAAACGATTACAATGGAGATGTAGCTAAAGCATATAATGCAGTAGTTTCAACAAGAGGTACTCAAGAAAGAGAAGAATACTTAGAAGAAGCTAGCATGTCAGACGTAGATGCTATACTTCAAGATTCAACAAACTTTAAAGACTTTGTAAAGAACATCTTTAAAGACGAAGAACTAAAATCTAAATTCACAAAAACTAAAGAGACATTAGAATACCTAAAAGATGTATATGATGAATCAAAAGCAGAAGGTGGAAATCTTAACGAAGACAAAGAACTAGAAGATAAGGCTAAGGTATACTTCATGCAAAAAGTAACTAACGGAGAGATAGAGAAACTTCCGAATAACCCTAAAGCAGAGTACATGAAGCTTAAACTATCGAAAAACCTTAAAGAATCTAGAAACAAATACACAAACAAAAAGAAATAAGATGAAAACATTCGATATACATCAATGGCAAGCAGATTACCTAAGAACATCTGTTAACGAAACTAAAAACCCTGCAGAGGTAAGCCAACTATCTTCTAAAGAATATCAGGAAGCAAAAAAGTACAAAGAATTTTCAGCTAAAGACTGGGAATGGTGTAGAGATGAAGAGCTATACTGTAAAATAGAAACAACAATATCGGAAAACGAAACTATAGACCACACAAAGGTAAAACAACTATCTTCTAAAGAGTACCAAGAAGCAAAAAAGCATGCAGAGTTCTTAGCTAAAGACTGGGAATGGTGTAGAGATGAAGAGCTTTACAACAGAATAGAAGAAGCAACAATAGAAACATCAGCAGACAACTTAGCCAAAGCAACAGCAGCTGCAGGAGAAGACGATACAATAAAGGTAACAGAGTAAAAGGTTATTTAAAGCTAAGAACTTAATTATAACAAATAAAAAGACAATATGAAAAACCTATTAGTAGATGTACTATCCTTTAAACCAGTAATCACTGAATCTAAATCTAAACCAGGTATATACGAAGTAGAAGGTGTATTGCAACGAGCAGGAGCAAAGAACCATAACGGAAGAGTATATAGTAAAGAGATTTTAGAAAGAGAAGCGGATAAATACAAAGAACAGTTCATAGACGGTGGAAATGCTTTCGGTGAATTGGATCATCCAGAATCATCTATAGTATCTTTAAAGAACGTTTCACACATAATCAAGAAAATATGGTGGAAAGGTGAAGAACTATTCGGAAAAATGGAACTATTGAACACTCCGTCAGGAAACATAGTTAAAGAAATCGTAAAAGCAGGACATACAATCGGTATTTCATCAAGAGGAACTGGATCAGTTCAGCAAACAAACGAAGGAACATTAGAAGTACAGGATGATTTTGAATTAGTATGTTGGGATTTCGTATCCAATCCATCTACACATGGAGCATTCATGCAAGTATCCCTTAACGAAGGTAAAAAGAAGGAAGATAAGTACGCAAGACTACACACAGTAGTAAACGAAGTATTAAGATCATAAAAACAAACACAATGAGCAAATTTGACTTAAGAAAGTTCTTAAAAGAGAGTAGAGAAGAGGAGACCGTAGACGAAGCAGTTGCAGGTTTAACAGCAGCAGCAGTAGTTGCGGGAGTATACGCAGCAATGGGTGGAGCTTCAGCAATAAACAAGAAACTTAAAGATAAAGACTTTATAGAAGAACATCCAAAACTAGAAAAAGCACTTAAGATGCTTCAAGGATGGAAAAAATCAGATATAAAAGAGACAACAGAAAACAATAGTCCGACACTAGTTAAATCTCACGGAAACATGAGATACAACATTAAATTTAACGGAGTAGTTTACGAAACAGAAGTAGACGACTGGGAAGAAACAGATGATCATGGATATGAGTTATCTGTAAGCGGAATAGCAACAGTAATAGCTCCTAAGAATGAAGAAGAGAAAGCGTTAGAGTTTGCAATATACGCCAGTGAAGATAAAATGTCAGGAGACATATCAGAAATAGATTACATAGAAGCCTTTAAAATATAACAGTAAATAAAAAACAAACACAATGAGCAATTTTGATTTAAGAAAATTCTTAGCAGAAAATAGAGTAGAAGAAACAGAGAACCAATCACACGATTTTGGTAAAGGTATTAAATTCGGAGATAGTGTAGATGCAAACATATTACTAAACGCAATCGGAGAAGACATTAAACTTAATCACCCATCACGTGATAAAGAGTTAACATACGAAGAAGCAATAGAAATGGTAAACGAATATACTGAACTAGTAGGTGCAGATAGAGATAGCCATGAATTCTTAACTAATATAGCACAGTATAGAGACTTAAAAGAAACATCAGAAGACGAAGAAGACATATACTCAGACGAAGCAGAATATTACGGAGAAGAAGAAGGTAAGGCTAATCCAATCTCAATGAGAGAGAGAAGAGCAGTTAAAGAAGGGAACTACAATAGTGATGAAGATGTAAACACAGATATGGCTATAGGAAATATCCTTAACATAATTGAAGAAAATGACTTAGACACCGAAGAAGTAGTAGAAGCAATTACATTAGAGTTTGGACCTAAAAACGAATCAAGAAAAGGTAAAGCTACCTTAAAAGAAGAAGAAGAAGACGAAAACGGATTTTTCCATTTCAACTTTAAAGGAACAGCAGAACTAATTGAATTTATTAGAGATAACGATATTGATCCATCGGAAGCCTTAGAAGCAATAGGACAAGAATACGGAATCAACTTTGAATTCGGAGCAGGTAACGGAAGAGGATAGAAGTATAAAATAGTTGGAAGTTACGTATATAATTCGTATCTTTAGGTATAGGTTAAAGTAATAAAAAACAAACACAATGAGTAGATTAGAAATAAGAAAATTTATAACAGAAAGTAGAGAAGAAGTAACAGACATTCAGAATGCCTACAAAGAAGCCTACAAGAAAGAAACAGGAGAAGATCTTCAAATAAACTCTTTCACTTTCGGAGATGTAGAAAAGAAAGAAACTATAACTATTAAGAATGTAGTATCTAACGGTGAAAGATTAGGGGATATAACTCTTACGAATACGGGAGAAGGATACACATTAGCATACTAAACATAAAAACTGAACACAATGAGTAAGTTTGATTTAAAAAAGTTCTTGATAGAGAACAAACTAACAGAAGCATCTAGACATTCGGCAAAAGGTATAAGCAAAGAAGAGTTTAAACAAGTCCACAGCTTAACAGAGGAACAGTACAACGGACAAGACGAAATCACAGGACACTTAGATCTATCTAAATTAACTTCAATACCAGAAGGTTTTAACCCAAAGGTAGAAGGTAATCTAGATTTACGAAGTATAACTTCAGCACCTAGAGGATTTAGTCCAACGGTAGGAGGTACATTAGACCTATCAAACTTAACTTCAATACCAGAAGGATTTAATCCAACAGTAGAAGGGTATTTAGATTTACAAAATGTAACATCGGTACCGGAAGACTTCAACCCAACAGTAGGAGGCGGATTAGCGTTAACAAACTTAACTTCAATACCGGCAGGATTCAATCCAACAGTAGGAGGAAACTTAATGTTAACAAAATTAACATCTGTATCAAAAGGGTTTAATCCAACAGTAGGAGGAAGCTTAGGACTACCGGGATTAACAGCAGTACCAGAAGGATTCAATCCAACAGTAGAAGACGGAATAGACTTAAGAAACATAACATCAGTACCAGCAGGATTCAATCCAACAGTAGGAGGATACCTATTACTAAGAAACGTAACTACACTACCTGCAAGCTTCAACATAACAGTAGGAGGTAAGTTAGACCTTACATACATAGAGCAACTACCGGCAGACTTTACCCCAATAGTGGGAGGTGATTTAGTACTGGAAAGCTTAACTACAATTCCTGAAGGATTCGATCCAACAGTAGAAGGTAGTTTATACCTAGGAGGTTTAAAATCAATACCTGAAGGATTCAATCCAACAGTAGGAGGCGAACTATACCTAAAGAACTTAGACAAATCAGAAGTAACACATACACCTGAGAACACTGCTAAAGTATCTGCAATTGTAGGAAGCGAAGTAGAGGAAGACGGGTATGATGTAAACGATCGTCCATTATATATCTCGGAAAAAGAGGAAGACATGGAATACACTATCGACAAAGAAGGAAGTGTTTGGTCACATGATGGATATGCCGATAAGAAGATAGGTAAAATTAACGGAACAGTTAAAGTTAAAAGAACTAGAAGCAACAGTAGAATTAGGTAGTAAAATTAAAAATAAACAATAAAAAACAAAACACAATGAGTAAATTTGATTTAAAAAAGTTCTTAGTAGAGAACAAATTAACAGCAGAATCTAAGAATTCGGCAATTCCTTCAATAGTAAAATCATACGGAGATATGGAATACGATATTGAATATAACGGAGTAGTGTACAGAACAGAAGTAGACGATTGGGAAGAAGCTGACGATCACGGATATGAAATATCAGTAAGCGGACTAGCAACAGTAATCGCTCCTAAGAACGATGAGGAAAAAGCATTAGAGTTTTTACTACATGCTAGTAAAGATAAAATGTCAGGAGACATAGCAGACATAGAAGACGTAGAATTAAACGAAACAGTTGCTCCTAAGAGAACTAAAAGAAACTCACTTAAAGAAGAGACTGTTAAAGTTGCATCTCCACTTAAAGGAAGAGGATGGGACAAACGTTTTTTCGAACAAATAGGACTATTAGAACTTTTTGACAACTTTAAATTATTCGAAAAAGAAGTTAACGGAAAAACTAGAGGAACTACAATAGGGTTAGATTCTATATATGATATAGTACATCTTCTAAAGTTCTTCTCCAAAAAACTAGAAAAGGTATCGAATGAAGTAGACATTCTACATAAGAACGAGAGCGGAGACGAAGATGACGAGATGTTCGCCGATGAAAACGGAGACGACGACGACGAGCTGTTCGCCGATGAGACAGAAGACGGAATGGGCGGAAGAGACTAGAAACAAAACAATAAAAACAAACACAATAAAAACAAACACAATGAACAACTTTGATTTAAGAAAATTTATAAAAGAGAATAGAGAAGAAATTGTATCTCCATTTAACGGAGCTGGATGGAACGAACGTTTCTTTGAAGAAATGGGACTACTGAACCTAATAGAAAACTTTAAGTTACTTGGAGAAGAACTTAAAAGTGCAAAAAGAGGAGATGAAATAGGAGGAGACACTTTATACGATATAGTAGGGCTTTTAGAACAACTATCTACAAACCTATCAACTATAACAAATGATATTGACACTGTAGATGCAGATCAAGAATAGAAATACTCAGTAATAGTAAAAACAAACCTTCCCTAACCGGAGGGTTTTTTTGTTTTACAATACCGACCTATTTATAGACATCAAATGTGCTATCTCATATAGTACGGAAAGAAAAAAACAAAATCTATTACGGCTTATAATAGCTGTACATCACACAAATTTATTAGAAATGAAAAAAACTTTATTTAAAGAAGCTATTGCGGAAGCAAAGACTGTACGAGCTGCAGCCATTGCAAATGCAAAAGCGGCCTTAGAGGAAACTCTTACGCCACACTTAAAGGACATGATCGCTGCTAAGCTCCAGGAAATGGACGAAGAAGACGAGAATGAAGAAGAGGTTGTAGAGTACGCACAACTAGGTGAAGAAGCTAAAGACGATGATTCTGAACAAACAGAAGAGGAAGAAGAAGAAGCACCAGAAGAAGAAGAGGAAGAAGAAGTAGCAGAAATGTCTATTGAGGAACTTAAAGACCTTATTAGAGATGTTATCTCTCAAGAATCAGAAGAAGGTACAGAAGAAGAGGAAGAAGAAGGAATGGAAGCTGAAGAAGAAGCTGAAGAAGAATCTGACGACATGGTATCTGCAGAAGATGAAGCTGAAGATGAAGAAATCAACTTAGACGAATTACTTTCGGAATTAGCTGAAGAAACTGAAGAAGTAACAGAAGTAGTAGGAGCAGTAGTAGGTGTAGGAGCAATCATTGCAGCAGCAGGCGGTATCACAGCAATGGAAGTGAAACTTAAAGACAAGGAATGGGTAGCAAAGAATCCTAAAATAGCAAAAGCTTTTAAGCTTATGCAAAAAATAGGAACAGGTGGATTAGCGACAACAGCAGGAACAGCAACAAACGAAACAGTAGTTGATGAAGAAGTTGAAATCGAAGAAACTGAAGAAGTAACAGAAGTAGTAGGTGCAGTAGTAGGTGTAGCAGCAATAGTAGCAGCAGCAGGCGGAATATCGGCAATGGAAGTGAAACTTAAAGATAAGGAATGGGTAGCAAAGAATCCTAAAATAGCAAAAGCTTTTAAGCTTATGCAAAAAATAGGAACAGGAGCAAAAGCAACTGCAGCAAATACTGCTACCAACGAAGCATCAGAAGAGCTAGAAGAAGCTATCAACACAATTAAAACGTTAAGAACGGAATTATCTGAAATTAACTTATTAAACGCTAAACTACTTTACGTAAACAAAGTATTCAAAACAAGTAACTTATCAGAAGTTCAAAAAGTAGACACAATTACTGCATTTGACAAAGCCGATACAGTTAAAGAAGTAAAATTAGTTTTTGAAACAATCTCTAAACATGTAGTAAAAAAGAACAAGACTACAATAAGAGAAGCAAAACTAGGAAGTGCATCACAAGCAACAGGAACAACTGCTAAAAGACCAGTAGTTATTACAGAAGCAAACGAGACAGTTCGTAGAATGCAAGTTTTAGCAGGAATTATTAAATAACAGAACACAAACAACACAATTATGAAAATTAACCAATTATTAGAAGGTTCAAACAACTACAAATCTTTACAAGCTGATTCAGCTCGTTTAGCAAGTAAGTGGGACCGTTCAGGACTATTAGAAGGAATTTCTAACAGTAATGAAAAAAACAACATGGCAATGATTCTTGAGAATCAAGCTAAACATTTAGTAACAGAAGCAAACAACCAAACAAGTGGAACAGAAGCTTGGTCAGGTGTAGCTTTACCGTTAGTAAGAAAAGTATTTGCTCAAATATCAGCAAAAGACTTCGTATCAGTTCAACCAATGAATTTACCTTCAGGTTTAGTATTTTACTTGGATTTCAAATATGGAAATGAAGCTAACATGTACGGTAACGTATCTACAGCTAACGCTAAAATGGCAGTTGACGAAGATGTATCTGGCGGATTATATGGTGCAGGAAAATTTGGATACTCTTTAAATTCAAAAACAGCTACAATAGTTGCAGCTAACGTAACTGTAGACGAAGCAGGATTAGCAGACGTAGGATACGATGCAGCAATTACAGCAACAGATTACAATACAGTATCTTTCACACTACCTACAGATGCAGATAAGACAGGTGCTAGAGCATTTACAATTGACGCAGGAGCAGTACTACCTGAACATACAAAAGTAGTAGGAACTACTGTAACATTCGTATTAGACGATGCTTACACTGCAGCAACTGATGTAGTACTTACATATCACGTTGCACCAACAGAAGCTACAAGAGGAGACTTCGAATCTTCAGGACCAGAGTCAATTACTATTCCAGAAATCAACGTAGAATTAGCTTCAGAAGCAATCGTTGCAAAGACTAGAAAATTAAAAGCACAATGGACACCGGAATTTGCTCAAGATTTAAACTCTTATCATTCAATTGATGCAGAAGCTGAATTAACTTCTTTATTATCGGAATACATCTCAATGGAGATTGATTTAGAGATCTTAGATATGTTAATTCAAGATGCAGGAACAACTGAAAGATGGTCAGCAGTTAACAACAAACAGTACGATGCAACTAATACAGCATGGGCAGCATCAACAAGTGACTTTTACAACACACAAGGTCAATGGTTCCAAACTTTAGGAACTAAGATACAAAAAGTATCTAACAAGATTCACCAAAAAACACTTAGAGGTGGAGCTAACTTCTTAGTATGTTCTCCAACTGTAGCAACAATCTTAGAATCTATTCCAGGATTTGCAGGAAACACAGACGGTGACAAAAGTGATTTTGCATTCGGTGTACAAAAAGTAGGTCAATTAAACGGACGTTACAAAGTTTACAAGAACCCATACATGACAGAAAACTCGATCCTAATGGGATTCAGAGGAGGTCAGTTCTTAGAAGCAGGTGCAGTTTATGCTCCATATGTTCCATTAATGATGACACCATTAGTTTACGATCCAAATACTTTCACTCCAAGAAAAGGTATTATGACTCGTTATGCTAAGAAAATGTTAAGACCAGAATTTTACGGTCGTATTTTCGTAAGTGACTTAGAGACAGTATAATCCTAACAGACTATATAAACTAGATTAAGAGGCCTTCGGGCCTCTTTTTTTGTTTACATTAAAATGTATTGGACATTTAAAAAGACCTTCAATAATCCGACCTATTTATTAGTAAATAATATATAATGAGCGATAGCACTGTATGGACAGGAAGTTCGGACTTCTCAACAACTGTCAACCCCACACCATTTGCATTTTACGACACTGATCTAGCATTTGCAGGAGACGCCGATAAGGTAGCTTCTTTTTGTGCAATTAGACTAGGGTATCTGCAATTAGATGTAGAGTTGAACCCTAAATCACTTTATACATGTTTTGAAGAAGCGGTAACAACTTACGGAACAGGAGTATATCAGCATTTAATACAAGACAACTACCTATCACTAGAAGGCGGATCAACAACAGGTACATTAAATAACACAGTACTTAAGCCAACCTTACAGAGATTAATTGAAATCACAAAAAACTACGGAACAGAAGCCGGAGTAGGAGCAAACATAACAAAGTACAGTACCTTAATAGACGTGACAAAAGGCGAACCAACGTACGACTTAGATGTTGCGATAAAAGAAGGCGGAGTAGTAATAGAGGGAGGGATAGAAATAAGAAAAGTATTCTATGAAGCACCTCCAGCAATATTAAGATACTTTGATCCAAACGCAGGAACGGGTACACAGCATGTTATGGATGCTTTTGACTTTGGTGACATGTCTCCAGCAATTAACTTCCTAATGATGCCAGCATCGTTTGACTTAATGAAAGTACAGGCAATAGAGTTTAACGACCAGATTAGAAGATCGGCATATAGTTTTGAACTTAACAACAACAAATTAACATTATTCCCAATCCCACTAGCGGCAGGAAAGGTTAGAGTTGAGTACTATAAACTAGACGAAAAGAAAAACAATCACGATGGAACAGGAGAAGCATTAATTGCTAATCCTTCAAATGTACCTTACGGAAATCCAATATACAGTCAAATCAACAGTGTTGGAAGACAGTGGATATTTTCATACACATTGGCACTAGCCAAAGAACTATTAGCATACACAAGAGGAAAGTACGGAACAGTACCAGTACCGGGATCAGACGTAACATTGAATCATGCAGACTTATTATCGGATGCAAGAACAGAGAAGTTAAAACTTTTAGAAGACCTTCATGCAATGTTAGATATGACATCGAGAAAGACTCAACTAGAAAGAAGAGCAGAAGAGAGTGAAAACTTAAAGAAAACATTGGACGGAGTTCCGATGCTAATCTACGTAGGATAAAAATATGAAATTAACAGACATAATAGCAGAACTAAGCTTTTCAATTTACACAGCAACAGTTAGAATAAGACACTCAAGTAATGCATCAGTACAGAACATTGGTGAACAAATGAGAGCAATGCCAGGAGTATTAACAATCTCACAAATTTCACATGAGAAAGCTTCAAGTACAGCAGTCATGGGAATAAAGTTAATGACGACTAAAACACCTTTAGAAGCTTATGAAGCCTTTAAAGACAATGCAGTAAGCAAACTACCTGAAGTACTCTCAATTGACGTTGCAGAAAGTACAATTGAAAAAAAGAAATAATATATGAAATTCGGATCAACTAG
>Ga0308006_10000930_pt1 | contig 10484 bp, 10 predicted proteins | sample Neamet69_FD_203150 | JGI IMG/M metagenome (GOLD analysis project Ga0308006, IMG submission 203150) | Marine microbial communities from water near the shore, Antarctic Ocean - #69 | ecosystem: Environmental > Aquatic > Marine > Unclassified | place: Southern Ocean | collected 2014-06-07 | reverse complement strand
GTTTTAGATTTCATTTTATAAAAATAAAAAAATCCCCTCGTTTACACGAGAGGATTTGTATGAAATAAGCAAAAATTATTCTGCTGGTTTAGCTTCAGGTTTTGGTAATAAAACTTTTCTAGATAATTTCATTTTACCAGTTTTCTGATCTACATCGATAATACGAACTTTAACTTCATCTCCAACTTTTAATACGTCTTCAACATTAGTTATACGTTTGTGATCTATCTCAGAGATGTGTAACAAACCATCTTTACCTGGAGCAATCTCAACGAATGCACCATAAGCTTGGATGTCCTTAACACGTCCATCGTATTCTTCACCAACAGTAGGAGTAAAGGCAATCTCATTAATCTTAGAGATTGCAGCATCCATTCCTTCTTTATTTGTTCCTAAGATTTCAACCTTACCCATACCATCAATTTCTTCAATGGTAATAGTAGTGTCGGTATCTAATTGCAGTTTCTGAATGATTTTCCCACCAGGTCCAATAATTCCACCGATACAGTCTTTAGCGACCATAAGGATTTCGATTCTTGGAGCGTAAGGCTTTAATTCAGTTCTTGGAGTATCAATCGTTTTAAGTAACTCACCTAAGATATGTAGTCTACCGGCTTTAGATTGCTCTAATGCTTTCGTTAAGATGTCGTAAGACAATCCTTTTACTTTAATATCCATCTGACAAGCAGTAATACCTTTTTCAGTACCTGTAACTTTAAAGTCCATATCACCCAAGTGATCTTCATCACCTAAGATATCAGAAAGAACAGCAAATTCACCTGTTTCTTCATCAGTGATTAATCCCATAGCAATACCAGAAACTGGTCTTGTCATTGGAATACCTGCATCCATAAGTGCTAAAGTACCAGCACAAACAGTAGCCATTGAAGAAGAACCATTAGATTCTAAAATTTCCGAAACGATACGAATAGTGTAAGGGTTCTCTGCAGGAATCATTCCTTTAAGAGCTCTTTGTGCTAAGTTACCGTGACCAATTTCTCTACGGCTTACCCCACGAATAGGACGAGCTTCTCCTGTAGAGAAAGGAGGGAAGTTATAGTGTAAGTAGAATTTCTCTGAACCTCTGAAGGTTACATTATCAATTCTATTTACGTCTAGTGCAGTACCTAATGTTACTGTAGATAAAGATTGAGTTTCTCCACGAGTGAAGATAGCTGAACCGTGTACAGTAGGTAAGTAGTCAATTTCGCTCCAAATAGGGCGAATATCTGTAGTTGATCTACCGTCTAAACGAATACCTTCTTTAAGTACAACATCTCTAACAGCGTCTTTTTCTACTTGGTGAATATATTTACCTAGTAAAAATGATTTTGCTGAACGGTCTTCGTCGCTTAATGTAGCTAAGAACTCCTCTTTTATCGCACCAAAAGCTGCTTTACGAGCATACTTGTCTGGGTTACCACTTTTGGCAACTGCATACGATTTGTCGTAACAAGCTTCTTTTACTTGAGCTAGTAGATCAAAATCGTCTGCATCTTCATGAGAGTATTCTCTATTAGCTCCAACTTTCATAGCTTCTGCTAATGCAAGTTGTGCGGTACATTGAATTTTTATTGCTTCGTGAGCTACTTTGATACCTTCAATCATATCGGCTTCACTAGCTTCATCCATCTCACCTTCGACCATAGTAACACTGTCTAAAGATGCACCTACCATAAGGTCCATATCAGCAGCCTCTAATTGCTCAGGGTTTGGATTAACAATGAATTTTCCGTCTATACGTGCAACACGTACTTCAGAAATAGGACCTTCAAAAGGAATATCAGAAAGCATCAAACATGCCGAAGCAGCTAATCCTGCTAATGCATCAGGCATGCAGTCTTTATCGTAAGACATCAATTGAATCATCAATTGAGTTTCTGAATGGTAATCAGATGGGAAAAGTGGACGTAAAACACGGTCTACTAAACGCATTACTAAAATTTCTTGGTCAGAAGGACGAGCCTCTCTTTTTAAGAAACCTCCAGGGTAACGTCCATCGGCAGCAAATTTCTCTCTGTAATCTACTGTTAATGGTAAGAAGTTAACACCTTCTTTTGCTCCTTGATTAGAAACCACTGTTGCTAAAAGCATGGTATCACCCATACGTACAACTACAGATCCATGCGCTTGTTTAGCTAATTTACCTGTCTCTAGTTCAATCGTTCTTCCATCTCCTAAGTCGATGGTTTGTTTAAGTCCTTGTGGGATCATAATGCAATTTTATTAATGCTCTTAACAATCAGGTTGGGTTTACTTTAAGCGATAAAGCTAAGGTTTGTATAAGCTATGGTTAATTATTTTTAAATAATTCTGATCGCCAAAAGCAAGCTTATAAAAACCAAAAAAAAGGCAATATAAAATTGCCTTTTCTGGATTTGAAAATATTATTTTCTCAATCCTAATTCTTTTACGATACTTCTGTAACGTAGAATATCAATCTTAGTTAAGTAGTTAAGAAGTTTTCTTCTTTTAGCTACTAATGCGATTAGTGAACGTTGAGTTCCGTAATCTTTTCTGTTATTTTTTAAGTGCCCAGTTAAGTGAGCGATACGGAATGTGAAAAGAGCAATTTGTCCTTCTGGAGAACCTGTGTCTTTTTCGTTTTGACCGTGAGCTTTAAAAAACTCTTGTTTTTTTTCTGTAGTAAGGTACATGCCTAAATTGTTTTTAATGTTAGTTATGTAAAAATTCGTCTGCAAAGATACTCTTTTATTTGAGTATTACTTTGCCTTGCTGTAATAAGTCATTCTTAAAAACTGGCCTACTTTATCCTTCAAGTTTTTACGCTCAACTATAAAGTCTAAGAATCCGTGTTCTTTTACGAATTCTGAGGTTTGAAAGTCTTTTGGTAAATCTTTACCAATGGTTTCTTTTACCACTCTAGGTCCAGCAAAGCCAATTAATGCTCCTGGTTCTGCTATGTTAATATCGCCTAACATTGCAAAAGAGGCTGTAATACCACCTGTTGTAGGGTCTGTTAGCATAGAAACATATGGAACACCTTTTTTAGCTAATTGAGAAAGTCTAGCAGATGTTTTAGCCATTTGCATTAATGAAAATGCAGCCTCCATCATTCGTGCTCCACCTGATTTAGAAATCATCATGAAAGGAATTTCCTTATCGATAGAATGTTTAATTGCTCTAGCAATTTTTTCTCCTACTACAGAACCCATAGAACCACCAATAAAATTGAAGTTCATGCATGCAATAGTAATGTCCATTCCGTTTAGTTTTCCATAACCTGTAGTAACAGCGTCTTTAATACCTGTTTTCTTTTTGGTTGCTTCTAAACGGTCTTTATACTTCTTAGTGTCCTCAAACTCTAAAGGATCACTCGAGGTCATATTTGGGTCAAGTTCTGTAAATTCCCCACCATCAAAAAGTAGGTTAAAATATTCTACAGAGTTAACTCTCTCGTGGTGGTTACAATTTTTACAAACCCATAAATTACATTGATGGTCATCAGAAGATTCTACCACCTTACATTTAGGGCATTTGTACCAAAGACCTTCAGGAATTTCCTTTTTGTCTTTAGTCTCTGTAACAACCTTTTTGTCTTTTCTTTTAAACCAAACCATATTGCCTGATTAAAGTGTGTTAATATTATTTAAGTCTTCAAAAGAGCGTTTTAAACGCGACTTAAATGTTAACTCTCCCTCACGCAAATATTTACGTGGATCGTAATGTTTTTTATTCGGTTGATCTGCTCCATCAGGGTTACCTATTTGAGCCATCAAATAATCTTTATTGTCTAGAATATAATCTCTAATTCCTTCTGTAAAAGCAAATTGAAGATCGGTATCGATATTCATTTTTATAACACCATAAGAAATAGCTTCTCTAATTTCTTCTTTGCTAGAACCTGAACCACCATGGAATACAAAGTCTACTGGCTTATCCTGATCTGTATTGAATTTATTTTTAATGTACTCTTGTGAGTTCTTTAAAATAACTGGAGTTAAAACCACATTACCAGGCTTGTATACACCGTGTACATTTCCAAATGAAGCTGCTATTGTAAATCGGTCCGAAATAGATTTTAATTCCTCGTATGCATAAGCTACCTCATCAGGTTGTGTATACAAATCTGCATTATCTACATCGCTATTGTCAATTCCATCTTCTTCTCCACCTGTAACACCTAATTCAATTTCTAGCGTCATACCTATCTTACTCATACGAGCTAGGTATTTTTTACAAATTGCGATGTTTTCTTTTATAGGTTCTGCAGAAAGATCTATCATGTGAGACGAGTAAAGCGGTTTGCCGTTAAGAGCAAAATACTTTTCACTAGCCTCAATCAAACCATCAATCCATGTTAACCACGATTTCTGGCAATGATCTGTATGAAGTATAACTGTAGCTCCATAGAGTTCTGCCATTTGGTGAACATGCATAGCACCAGAAATACAACCATTAATAGCCGATCTTTCATCTTCGTTACTCAAAGATTTACCAGCGAAAAATTGACCGCCACCTCGAGAAAATTGTACGATTACAGGAGCGTTTAAATCTGCTGCACATTCTATAACTGCATTTATAGTAGAACTAGAAGTTACATTTACTGCCGGAAGGGCAAAATTATTGTCTTTTGCGTATTGGAATATTTCTTGTACTTGGTCACCAGTAGCAACACCTGCCTTGAATTTATGGCTCATCTTTCTTTAGTTTATGAGAATTAAGAATGCAAATCTAATCAATTATTTAAGAGGGTAGAACTATTTAATTAAAAAGGATAACCTAAACCAATATTCAATTGAGAGTCGTTTATGTTTACCTTATCCCATTGTAGTCTCTTACTTTGGTAGGGTTCTCTTATAGGAAATCCAATATCGGTTCTGAGAATAAAATATTGAAAGTCGTAACGCAATCCAAAACCTACATCTATAGCAATTTCATTTTTTAAATTGCCCCATGTAAAATTGGCTTCAGAATATTTCGAATTATTTGTTTTGAGTTCCCATATATTCCCAGCATCTATAAAAACGGCACCTTTTAGTTTTTTTACCACATTAAATCGATATTCTAAACTCGATAACAATTTTAATCCTCCTGTATAAAGAGTATCTGTTGTAGATAGCATTCCTGTAGGTCGGTTAAAAGCCTTCCATCCACGAAGATCGTTTGTTCCTCCAGCAATAAACTTCTTATGAAATGGAGCTTGGCTGGTGTTTCCATAGGCATATATTAATCCCCCCATTGCTCTAAAGGCAATATTGTTTTTTTTGTCTATTTCCCAGTAATGTCTATAATCTACACTTGCTTTTATATACTGTGTAAAAATATTTTCTTTGTTCCATAGATTGAGTGTATAACTTGGGTTGCCATTTTCTTGCAGCACTAATTCTCCTGAACTATCTGTTACTTGATCAAAATTTAGTGGTTTTGCTATTGCTCGTAAAAGATTTCCAGAAGATTCTATATGGAGTTTTAGATACGTATGATTTTTAAGCTTGTTTATGTTCTGGTTATTAAAGCTAAACGTATAAGAACTAGTGGGAATAAGATGGTTTGAATAATCTTTGGCTATTAAGTACTCCGAAATTTCACTTAAATCTGTGGAGTCTCCTTCGAAGTTAACATAGCTGAAGTTAAATAGTGCTAGTTTATGCTGGTAGCTTTGTCTGGTTTTCCATTGATAACCATAACTCGCAGTAATAGAATTTCTAGTAAATTGAGGTCTTTCTTGTTTTGTTATGGAAGTACTTAAAATGGTTTTTGTTCGAGAGTTTTTATTTAAAACTCGATTAAGTTTTATAGGACTAATAAGGCTAGGTATTGTAAGGTTTAAGGATAAACCATTTTCGCTTATATTGTTAAAATTACCCGATCCTTTATAAGTAAGCTGTATGTGTTCGGCTCCTTTAAATACGTTGTAATGACTTATTGAGGCAGAACCAGAAATACCTTCGTTTAGTATAGGGTTACTAGTTGCTTCTGCTTCTATGGAATAGGCTATTTTTTTTCCAGGAAGTAGGGAGATATTAGCACTTAATAATGCTCTTTTATCCGTTTTCTCTATAGTTACAAACTCTATAGATATTTTTTTGAAGTTTTTTAATTCTGATAATGATTGATAGGTTTTATCTACAAAAGACTTATTGTATAACATGCCTGTCCTCAATAAAATTTTCTCTGAGAGTCTATTTAAATTAAAAGGAGCTTTACCATTAGGGTAAATAAAGTTTAAACCATTTAGTTTAGTAGTATCGTTTAAATGTGCCTCTAGTGTACTTAAGTAAACATTAACCTCGGCAATAAATCCTGTTTTATGTGGTTCCTTTAGTAGTGTGCCGTCTGTAGTAGTTTCTACATTTTTAATTATTAAATTTAAATTTACTGTTTTTGTTACTTGATTCGTATCCGCTAAGTAATAGATATACTCTTTGTTAAATTGATAATACCCACTATTTTGAATTTCTAATGAAATACGATTCCGCTCCTCTTCTAGTTCTTTAAAATTATAGGCATGCCCCGATTTAATTTTTGAATCGACAGCCAGTCTATCAAAAATCGTTTTGAATTTTAAGTTTTCTTGTAAGGCTAAGTCTACACGTGCTATTTTGTATTTAGCACCACTTACAATAGAGTATATAGCTTTCGATTTATGTTTTTTGCTACTTGTGTTGAAAGTTACATTAACATCTAAGTAGCCTCTGTTTTTATAGTATAGCTCAATTTGTGTGACAGATTTCCTGGCCAACCTGTAATTTAATAATACGGGGGCTTCTCCAGTTTTTTTTAAAATACTAGTTTCCTTTTTTGGAGATGATAAATTATAGAGTGCTAAGTATAATGGAGCTATACCCAGAAATTTTTTGTTGGGTTGCTGTTTTAATAATGAATAGAGTTCTTTGTTTTTTATTTTATTCCCAGATTCAAGAATAGTATTTTTTGAAAGTAAAGACTGTCCTTCTCCCACATATTTGCTGCTCGAACAATTGGTGAGAATGAGACATAGTATGAGTGTAGCAAAAAGTGAATGTATTTTAATGTTTGCCTTCAAATTGGATTTTTTACAAATGTATTCTATTGTGCCATTTGGATGTGAATTTAGCACTATTTATTACAAGTATTGTATCTCAATTAAATTGCTGTAATTTTGAAACAGAATTCGGACTATAAACGACCTATTAAAAATGCGAACTATTTTTTTCAAAGTGCACATTTAGAGTTTGACAAACCAGCCATATACCTCATGAGAACAACAGAACAAGAAAGTTTGTACGATAATTTAGAAAACCTTTCTATTACTACAGTCCTGGAACAAATAAATAATGAGGATAAAAAAATTGCAACTGCTGTCGAATTGGAGATTTCTAAAATCGAACTTTTGGTAGATCGAATTGTTTCAAATGTTAAAAATGGAGGTAGATTGTTTTATATGGGTGCTGGAACTAGTGGTAGGCTAGGGGTTTTAGATGCTTCAGAATGCCCACCAACTTTTGGTGTTTCTCATGATGTCGTTATTGGTATTATAGCTGGTGGCGATATTGCGATACGTAAAGCCGTTGAATTCGCCGAAGATGATATGTTCTTAGGTTGGAAAGATTTACAAGAATACAATATATCTAACAAGGATACTGTTATAGGAATCGCAGCTTCTGGTACTACACCGTATGTTATAGCTGCCTTAAAAGCTTGTAATACTCATGGTATTGCTACAGGTTGTATAACTTGTAATCTAAACTCCCCCCTTAGTCAAGTTTCCGATTTCCCTATAGAAGTAGTCGTTGGACCGGAATATATTACAGGTAGTACGAGAATGAAATCTGGTACTGCTCAGAAATTAGTACTCAATATGATTTCTACTTCTTTGATGATTAAACTCGGTAAGGTACAAGGAAATCGAATGGTAGATATGCAATTGAGTAACGATAAATTAGTAGATAGAGGTGCAAGTATGGTCGCCGATAAAACGGGATTAAATTTGATTATTTCTAAAGAGTATTTATTAAATTTCGGCTCTGTAAGAGAAGCTGTAAAAGCATTTAAAGATGGTAAATAAAGATTTATTAGTAAAAGGAATTAGCACTATGCTGTATTCTTTTCCTTTCTTTTTTGGAGGACCTATGTTATTGTTTTATTCGATACAAGCAGATAATTTACTTTTGATAATTACGGCAGTAATATTAATGCTTCTTGCGATGTTTCTTGCTACTAAAGGTCTTATGATAATGGTTGAATCATTTTTTGGTAAACGAAAATAATAAACTGTTTCGATTGTGTTTTACAGCTTTTTGTTTGTACTTTTTTCAATATACTCGTAGCTATAACTTAGCGTTTCGTCCATAGAATTATACGGATCCAATTCTACGTAAATCACTTCTAGCCCCTCTAAGTCGGTAAGAATTTCTTCTTCTATTTCCCAAGAGTATTTTTTTCGTTGGGGTCCTTCAGATTTATAATAAAACGCCCAGAATAAGCCATTAAATGCACCAAATAAATGTCCCTCCCAAGAAATGTGTTCGTCTCTTGGGAAAATCCCCCATATCATTCCTCCATAAATAAATACCACAACCATCGAAATGGCCATTAGTGGTCTATGCTTACGAATAAACCCACTAAAAAATAAAAAAGAGGCTAATGCATATACTAATCCACTCGCTCCTATGTGGAAAGAAGGTCTGCCACCTAACCAGACTAAAATACCTGTGTATAGTATAGAGTAAATCCATACTCGAGGTGCTAGCCGTTTGTAAAAATGAAATAGGGCAGAACCGAGTAAAATTAGTGGTACTGAATTATTAAATAAATGCTTCCAGTCTCCATGAATAAAAGGGGAAGTAAGAATGCCCAGTAAGCCTTTCAATTCGCGTGGATAAATACCGTAATGACTTAATCTAACTCCATAATAAGTGCTGTAGCTGTGTATTAAAAACAGGATAACAACAAATAATAGTGGTGCTCTAACAGCTTTTAAAAGATCTTTCATCATCTTAAAATCCAATTTTTTTCTGAATTTCTTTATCAGTGGTCATAATGTTTATGCCCAGTTCTTTAGCGATCATATCGTGCATGTTTTTTTCATCTTCGCTAAAAAAACCATCTGCAACTGCAATATCGCGGATGTCAGATAAAAACGTTTTTTTATTTTCCAAATTAAACCCTTTGATCTCGTTTATTGACTTCGCTACCGTTAATACAGTGCCAAGTTTTTCGTCCCTACCTAAACTGTTATACCAGTCGTAAGTTTCATGTACTACTCTGTTAAATTCAACTATGTTTGATGGACTTACGTTCATCCAAGAAGCTATCTTTCGTTCTATTTCTTCAATTATTTTTTCCGTCATAGTATCGTTGCTTAGATGGGCAAAGCCTATGTAAACAAAACAAAATAAGTGATGTGGTGTAGCTGTAGTTTTATTCATCTATCAAAAAAAGTATTAATTATTGAAAATTCATCTCTATCAAATGTAGCAAAAGAATTTTTTATATATTTAGTCAAAATTAAATAATATCGAAAAATGAACGAACATGTTGTTATGCTGCCATTTAGCGAAGAATGGTTTCTATGGAATTCTATTACAACCTTTTTTATTATTCTAATTACGGTTGTTTCTCGAAATGCTAAACCGGAATTTAAAAACAAACTTGCGACCCTAATGGCGATTTGTATCGCTCTAGAATCTATACTTATACAGTTTTATTATTTCCAACAAGGTGTTTGGACTGCACAAGATTCTCTACCATTTCACTTGTGTAGACTTATGTGGTTTAATTCTATAATTGTACTACTTACTAGAAATCAAATTGCCTTTGAATTATTATTGTTTGTAGGTATGATAGGAGGAATGCACTCTATGCTAACCCCTGAGTTTACACACGGCACAGATCCAGTTTTGATGTTAGATTACTTTCTGGTTCATGGTGGATTAATTGCTATTCCTATGTATTGTATCTTTGTTTTAGGTATGAGACCTCGAAAATGGGCTTGGCTTAAATCCGTTTTATACTTACAAATATTTGTAGTGTGTGTAGGTTTACTTGATTATTTACTAGGTGCGAACTATATGTATTTAGCTGTAAAGCCAAATGTGGAAAATCCCTTTTTGATTGGCGATTGGCCGTATTATATTATTGGCCTTGAATTAGCGACTCTTTTACATGCGTTTTTAGTGCAAATCCCTTTCTATCTTAAGAACCATTTTTTAGAAGAATAGTATGATTTTAATTGTAGAAAGTGGTTCTACAAAAGCGGACTGGATTGTTGTAGATTCTGATGGTGTTAAATGTGAATTTAAAACCAAAGGTTGGAATATAATGCTCTTAAAAGAGTCCGAAATGCAGGCTAGGTTAAATGCATTAACTCAATTAGTTCCGTTTGTAAATTCTATTTCCTCTGTTTACTTTTATACTCCTGGTCTTGCAATTCAAGAGTCTGTTTTTAGTTTGCAAAGAGTATTGCAAGCCCTATTTATTAATGCGTTAATTTCTATAGAGTCAGATCTATTAGCCGCAGCACGTTCTGTATATTCAGG
>Ga0308006_10000921_pt1 | contig 10519 bp, 13 predicted proteins | sample Neamet69_FD_203150 | JGI IMG/M metagenome (GOLD analysis project Ga0308006, IMG submission 203150) | Marine microbial communities from water near the shore, Antarctic Ocean - #69 | ecosystem: Environmental > Aquatic > Marine > Unclassified | place: Southern Ocean | collected 2014-06-07 | reverse complement strand
GACATTCACTACCCACCTACCCGGATCAGTGGATTCCTGTAATCGCTTTTCTTCGCGGGCATCATCGTACCTGAATCGTGTGAATGACATCTGTTGTACTAGTTGGATATTATGTTTTCAATGAATCGTACCAACCGCGAATCATCCCAGAGATTTGATTACAAATGTAAAATGGATCGGATTCGTTTTTCTTCCTTATTTCAATTTGTTTCTGAAATTCACCGTTCTTCTTCGGTTATCGGTGCAGTACGTTCCATCCCGTACATTGTATTTACCCAAAAACGCTCTCGAGACTGTATTCGACGTATAGAAATAAAGTATCTGGACATTGACATTCTTCAAACACATTCGATACCAATTCGTGGGTCGGCGCACACGATCCACCTACAAACAAGAACAACGCTTTTTCAGGCCCCAGTTTGATACGTTTTCGCACCACATATTGCAGTTGGCCCATGGTCAAATCGCGCGGAACAAGGAATTTGTTCTTGTCGATTTCCGGGGCTCCGTCGGATGAACTTTTCGACCGGGTGACGATTACGGGAATCCGGTCGGGGTACCGGGTCAGCATTCGAATCGCCTCGGCTTTGGTGTACTGGGTGGGTGCCGGATTACCGAAACTGAATTTCTGACCTAGTGCCGATGCGATGGTTTTCTTCATGTCGTCCATTGTAGTGTACTGAGAAAATATGTATCTGGTGATAACTGTATTTCGCGGGGAATCTCTAGATGGATTTGGCGGTGTTGGTAAAATTGATTTGCCGAACCGTTGCGAGCATTCGTTACAAACAATCGTTGTATATAAAAATGACCTCGTTAGTACAAACTGCAAAGAACCAAAAACCATTCTTGAAATGGGTCGGGGGAAAAACCCAGTGTATCGATACCGTGATGACACATTTCCCTAGAGATTTCAACAACTACCACGAACCATTTGTCGGTGGTGGATCGGTTCTGTTGGCATTGCTTACATATATTGAGCGCGGAGATATTACTGTCAGAGGAACAATCCGGGTATCCGATTTGAATGCGGATTTGATCCAATTGTACCGGCACGTTCAGTCGAATGCCGCGGAATTGTATAGACAAATCGGGATTTGGATGACTGTTTACGGGGGGTTGGATGTGAGAGCGGAACCGATGGCCGGAACGGCAACCGGAACGGCAACCGGAACGGCAACCGGAACGGCAACCGGAACGGCAACCGGAACGGCAACCGGAACGGCAACCGGAACGGCAAATCGCCGACCCACTACCTTGGAGGAGGCGACGACTTGCAAGGAGAGCTATTATTACTGGATGCGATCCCAATTCAATATTATGGACAAGAAGACGGTCGAATATTCGGCTCTGTTCATGGTATTGAATAAAACATGTTTTCGCGGAATGCACCGCACCGGCCCGAACGGGTTCAATGTCCCGTACGGACATTATAAAAAGACTCCAATGGTAATTTCGCGTGAAGACCTTGACCGAATCAGTCGATTGATTCATTGTGTGGAGTTTGTTCATTGTGGGTTCGACGAGGCGTTGGATGTGGTGAAACCTGGTGATTTCGTGTACATGGACCCGCCGTACGCGCCGGTGAACGCTACCTCGTTCGTTGGATATACTGGCGATGGGTTTGATTTGGATTCGCACAATAGATTATTCGCGAGAATCAAGGCATTGCATGAAGAAAAAATATTATTTGCCATGAGCAATGCAATGGTGGGATTGGTTACCGATAGTTTCGCCGATTTCACAATCACCCGATTCTCTGCCCGCCGAGCTATAAATTCCAAGGATCCCAGTGCGACGGCAATGGAAGTCATTGTTACAAACGATACAAACGAATCCTCATAATTGGGCGGTCAAATCGCTGAATTTGACAAATTCAATATCCATTTTTTTATACAGTTCCAGCATGACACGTTTGTTTGGTGAAAGATCGGTGCCAAATACGCGGGTATTTCCATGTGTCAATTCATATTCTTGGAATCCTACGCAAACGATCCGCAGAGGTTTTCCATATAGATGCGGAACGTCAGAGTACTTGAATGGAACGCCGAGCACTTTTTCGCCTGCGGTTCCAGTTACGCACCAAGTCCTCGTCTTCACTTCATAGACGAAATCGTCCGTCTCAATATCGGGCGAGTACCGCGAAATGGTTCGGGGAATCCGCGGATTCTTGCCGAGTTTCTTTAGGACATCGAATACAAGTCGTTCGCCGAGCAGAGTCGTCCAATTACCATTACTGGTATTTCCAATCATGCGATTGCCCCACGCGCGCTCGCGCTGCATGGCATGGGATTTCAATTGTCCGACTGTATGAGTTTCTGTACGGACCATTTTACACGTTTGACCACCCGGATATTCGGTTGTTGCCCAGGTAATCTTTTCTTGGAACAGTTCCGTTTCCGTGGCAGATACGGTCGGCAGGTCGGTCGGGTCGGTCGGGTCGGTCGGGTCGGTCGGGTCGGTCGGGTCGGTCGGGTCGGTCGATTGTACGTACAATCTAACTTTAGTCATCGGCTGTTCGCATTCAGTCGTCGGTTGTTCAGTCATTCGGTTCATTCGATCGCTTATTTATCTACAGCACATTCCCTCGACCATTGAATCAATTTTGCAGATAACCAAAGTTACGAAAAGAATATCTTGCGATGCCGTTCCACGACCCGGTCGCGCACAATAGTTTTCCCGAAATAGTCGGGCGGGAGTCGGTCGGTCAATAAACTGGTTATAAAGTACAAGCAGTACATGCCGCATTCCGTATCGGTTTGTTGATGTTGGGTGCCCGCGTTATCACGATTGGTGAAAACAATGGGGGCCGCCGTTTCGGTATCTTTTCCTTGGGCGACTATCCGCCGTCGCAATGCAATGATTTGTTTGGGACATTTATCGCCATTGCTATCGAAATAGTAAATATAGTTCTCTTCGCCGGGGGTCATGTTGACAAACATGGCAATCCAATGCGACCCATTTTTGTAGTGGGGGTCGGTGTTGAATATGAAACCTATCCGATATTTCCCCCGTTTCAGGCAATCGTCGATATTGAATTTACAAATCTCGTCCCAAACACATCCGGGTCCCGAATCATCCGCCGAATCGAAATCAATGGGCGCGGGACCGAGGAATTCGAAATCGGGGTGTTCGCGTTCGTACCGTTTCATGACACTGGTGATATCGGTGCTGGAGAGCCATTCGTTGGGTTTCTTTTTCCACGATGCGGGGGAGCGGGGCGCAAATGTATAGTGGAGGAGTTCCTTATCATCAATTCCCGCGGCGAAACTCTGACGCAACCAGCACGATTCGCGGTCGCACGTTCCTTCGGTCCGTTGTCGCAATTCTTTCCAAATCGTTCGCCCGTCAGTTGAATGAATCATCGCATCGGGATGGCGGGCGTTCCATCGGTCCCGCAATTGGATCAATTGGGTGGTGGTGTAGCATGAGAAATCATTGGCCTTTTTCTTGGATGGATCGCACGCTTCAACTGTGAATCGGTTCGTCGTTGAGGTTGATGACAACGGTTCGTCGGTCGTTTGTACCGAGGGTATCGTTTGTACCGAGGGTATCGTTTGTACCGAGGGCATTGCTATCGTCGGCTCGCCGCTTTTTCCGTTTGGCGCGCCGTGCTTCTTTTTCCGGGTTTTTCTGGATGATTTCCCTGCTGATTGTGGTGGTTCGTTCGAACGAGTGTGCGATCGGACTGACGACCGAATTCGCGTTCGACCGGTCGTTCGACGTTTCATTCGTTCGTTCGTTCGGCCGGTCGTTCGACGTTTCATTCGTTCGTTCGCTACCATTGCTACATTTGTTTGATACAATAATTTGGGAGTCTGGTGTTGTTGGTATCGAATCGACTGCATTCGGCCGTTTCTTCTTTCTGCGTTTCACCATTTGGCCGGTTGGTCGGTCGGTCGTACGGTCGGTCGTACGGTTCGCTGGTCCATCGGTCGCATCGGTCGCAACAGACAAGCGTTTGACCGAACTATATTGCACAAACCCGTCCAAAGTCGCATGTTTGGGAGGAGCGATGCAGCGCACCATATCTTTATCCGCTTCATGTAATTTCCTATCTGACGTTTCATCGACCGAACGGTGCGATTCATTGATTCGTGGAACAGAATCCACCATGCGGAAATTTCGCTTACATGCAACGACAAATGCCTCGAACGATACAGTCATTTCCGTCGATGCATCGGTAGGCTGTTGGCTGAGCATTTTGTGGACATACTGTTCGATACGGGTGTTTGATTCGGGATCCAACGTATCGAGAGATTCCATTTCGCTATACTGGGATTCGGCGACCCCCGAACGATATGTAGGGTTTGTGAAATATTTCAAGGTCATGTAATCGGTTGTTCCGGTTGATTTGGCGGTTTTGGCCGTTCCGGCCGGCAGTTTACCATCTGTATCGCGTTTCGACATGATTGGAATATCGGGATAATAAATATCGGTTCATTCGAACGTACGGTACGAATGAATCGGGACAACCGAATGTTTGCAACATCTCCAACCACATCACACAGCTCCTCTCTGTTCGCGAGTATGGTTAGAGAACATATCGCCACCTACATCGAGGGTATTGGGATTGTGTTTAGGAAATGCCTGCATATCAAACATATCGCTAAAGGGTTGGGATTCGACAGTGGTCATGCGATTCGATTCGCTCGCTTGACTGGTAAAGTACAAATCGCTTCCCGTCGAGGGGACGAATGTATTCTCTTCTCCTCGATTCAGTGGCACTACTTGATTTCGCAGTACGGTTTCGGTATCAACAGCTTGAGAAAACCCCGAGAACGGCGCCCCGTTTTGGCCCGGGGTTTCATTCCTATCTTGTGCGTAGGATTTGTACTGTTTTCGGGGAACTGTGGTTCGTTTTCGTTGATCGTGGATTTGTAAATGGGTATATTTAGTGGATGTGCCGCGGATATCGAACGAGGGTTCGAGGGTGGGGTGGTTGTTGTTCGATCGGTTGAACGTATCACCGTCGTTCGCTCGGTTGTCGTTCGAATCAACCCCATCAACCCTATCAAAAATACGCGAGTTCAATTCATCCGTTCGTTCGAAATTACTATATACAACGGTTCGCGCGTTCGTAGAAGGAGTCAGTTCCATAGTTATGCTATCGCGCGATAATATATTCCGATAACATAACACACGAATGAAACGAACGATACGACGACCCAGCCACGAATCCATGTTCAAATATGCGGTATATTTATCCTACATTGTGTACATCGCCGCCATGGTCGGTATCACGATATTGGCCCCCGATTACATTGAAACTCTGGAAATGGGAATCAAAGCTTACGTCGGTGCATTTCTCTTGTGGCGATTCCGGCCTCCGTTTATTGGCGGAACTGCAAACGGACAATTCACCGACCACGATAGAAAGGTTGCGTTTCATGCGGGGGTCGCGGTATTGGTTACTTCGGGAGTTGTTGGTGCGTTGATGCGTTCGACGTAATCATCGCTGCAAAGCGTTCGACGTAATCATCGCTGCGGCGAATCGTTCGATGGCATCGACTTGTTTGTCCGTTTCAATGGACCGGGGTCGTCGATCCCGGACACGACGTATCGCTTGTCGGGCCGTCGTATCGATACCACGGTACAAAAAGTAGCATGCGATGATGGTACCGGTCCGCCCCAGACCCGAATGACAGTGAATCAGTACTTTTCCACCGTTTGATACAGTGCGATGAATCTGGTCACAAAGCCATCGTATCCGCTGTATCGATGGTGCGGCACCATTTGCGATTTTCTCGCGAATTACCCGGAATCCGGCCCGTCGATACATCGCATGGTTGTAATGGATTGGCGATGTATCGTTGGTTAAATCTACAATCAATTCAATTCCGCGGGCGCGCATACGGTGGATTATACGACTGTCTCGCTGTGGATAGGTTGCTAAATGACGCGATGCCACGATACCGTGGCCCATATCAGTGGATTGGGGTGGCGGCGATGGCGGCGATGGCGGCGATGGCGGCGAATCGCGGGACCGTTTTACAGTTGTTCGATGTCGTATGTGCCGTTGCGCGCATCGTTGCGTTCGATGACGAGACCGACTCATACATTATCACTAGAAATAAAACTGTAGCTGTTACGAACTACAATCAATCGAATCATCGAACGATTCATCAATCGAATCATCGAACGATTCATCCGCCGAAGCATCGAACGATTCATCCGCCGATCAATTTGTTTGGAATATCCGTTCGAATGATTCTCGATCACTAAATGATCCTCGGGTTCTGCGTGTCCGGCGTTTCGTCGCACGTTTTTCATCCGCGCTTTCAGTAGGTTGTATATTCGTGGAGGATTTCATCCTGTATGTGGTCCGCCGCAGGATTTCATCAACCTTTTTATGATTATCATTTTCCAGGCCGTGGGATGTGGTGGTTAGGCCGTGGTCCGCAATATATTCGCGAATGGGGCGGAGGATATCAATGTACTCGGGATCGACCCAATTGTAGCCATTGAAAAAATCATGGTCCCGCAGCTCCGCTGCGGATATTCGGCTGTCAATCCCTTTGAAAATCTTCTGCAACATGTCGATTTTGGGCGGTGAGAATTTAGCTGGTGGCAGGAATGGGGGGCGGTAGACTAGGGCTGTGTGCATCCGTTTCATTTCGCCACCGTTTCCGTGGCACATATCCATTTCATCCCAGGGCATTTCGCAGCTGGTCAGGCCGCACATGACTACACCGAGCGCCCACAAATCACTCGCATGACTGTACCGACACCCCCGGAGAATTTCCGGTGCAAAGTAAATCGGAGTACCGACAATTCCTTTCGGGCGATTGGTGCGCAATTTCGTGCTGAACGCACATTCGAAATCCGCCAGCACCATGCGGCCCATGGAATCGATGAATATATTCTCATCTTTGATGTCGCAATGCACGATATTGTGATGTTCGAGGTGGAGGGCAATCTTGACGAGAATCGCCGAGTAGCACTGAATGATTTCCGGAGTGAATTGCAGTGCGTTGGGACACGGTGTATTCTTATCATTCGCAGCACACGCATCGTTCGCACGTACATTCGCCTCGACGTACTTGGCGTCCATGAGCGCATACAAGTCCAGTTCGTACATTTTGAATACCATACTGGTCCGCAAATCGCACGCAAACATATCGGGAATATCCTGGATAAACGGACTTGTATGTGAAGCCATTTGTTTCAGGATATCGTACTCGGTCATGGAGTAAACGTTGGAAGTGATTTCCTTCATGACGAATTTCTTTTCGGGGTACTTCGTGGATTTCACTACAAACACGATTTTGCATTCACTTTGCTGGAGGATGCACAATTTCGTGTAATCGCCACTGAAATGTGTATCTGTATCGGGCCCGCAATCAATTGTCTTCATTTCGGTTATTTCCGTCTGGAGTCCCGAATCCGAATACGTCGTGGCAGTTTCATCCTCATCTACAACCACAACCGTCCAATCGATGTAATCGCGACACCGAATCAATGTCGAGTGCGACCCGGAAATCACACTGACACGACTATCGGCGGAAATCCGGCCGAACAAGCGTTTAATGTGCTCGACATTCCCCTCTATAATTTGCGATACACAGCAATGGTTCGCTGCATCGTGGAAGAAAGTCATTGTTCCCGTCACGTTATTGGCGGTATTGGTCTTGACAATATATTCCACAATGGGTTCGATATCTTTCCGTTCGGTAATCTCGTCAGTGAGGATGCAGTCGAAGGTTATCCGCATCAGACGGTTTGCGGTTATAGAGACCAAATGACTTGTGGGATTCATTGGATCACCGTTGCGGCGCTGAACTTGGATTTTGTGGGCTTGGTTGGCGTGTTTGTGCGGCTCCACGATATCGAAGGATTTCGGTTTGATTAATGTAGATAAATGGTGGGGATGTTTTGGAGTTAATAGTTGGGCGGGTCGTTGGGAGTTTGGGGTTGTTTGGGTTGGTCGTGGGGTCGATGCCTTGGGCGTTCGACTGTTTGGGGTAATCGGTTGATTCGAATGTTTGGGCGTACTTGCCGGCGATGCATCGGGAAATATGCTTACATCGCCGGACATTCGTCGATTCGGTCGGTCGGTCGGTAGATCGGTTGTTCGGTTGTTCGTTCGGTCGTTCGGTCGTTCGTTCGGTTGATCGGTTGTTCGGTCGTTCGGTCGTTCGGTTGTTCGGTCGTTCGGTCGTTCGTTCGTCAGTGCTCCGGATGCGTATATCTGCATGGTTTTAAATTTTTTATTGGCATTACCCATATACTCAATTGATATAAGTACATCAATGTATGTTTTTACATCAATTTCACACCGAACAGTAAAATATCTTGTTTGTTTGGTATTGTCGGATTCGCGACAATACATCGACGTGCACCGTCCCACCATATTCGCAAACAATCAGTCCAGTCTGATCCACAGTGATTTCACCGCCATTTGAAACGCATACAGTTCCTCCGCGATGTACAGTAACCACCGACCGAATGGATAATCGAGAATCGCGATTCACAATGAGTATTTCGCCACACATTACATTTGTCGGATGCAGGATGATAGATTCGTTTTCTGTTATTTGGATAATGTTTGTGCGCAGAGACCGGTTGTTCGGTAGTGCGACGGTACCGTCGTAGCGGTCACCGCGGTCGCCGAATAATGTTTTACAATAATTTGTAAATCCGCTCATTTGTCAAAACGTCCGTTTGATACCATATAGTGCGATAAACATTCGGTGCGTAAAATTGATTTAGAGTTTCCTCTTGTATGGTTATTATACACCGATGACTTCTTTCAGCAGCACGACACCAACAATCCGCCCTACTCAGGATGAGCGCACGGCAATTCATCGCGATGACGATATCAACAGCGAGGATGGTGAGATGGTATTCGACCCATTCAATCCGCGCAATAAAGAGATTACATTGGACGCCGTTCAATCTATTCTTCGCCGGTACGGTGTAGATGCGCCGCCCAACAATCTCGATATTTATAAACGGGCCTTCATCCACGCCTCGTATACCCGTCGTCCCGTCGTGGAGAATGAGGCGCTGGGAATCATTGTCGCGCCACAGCCCGCTGATTGTATGCGACTAAAGACCAAATCGAACGAGCGGCTCGAATTTGTCGGTGATGGGGTGCTCGAATGTGTTGCCAAATACTACCTCTACCGCCGGTTCCCCAAAGCCGACGAGGGATTCATGACGGAGAAGAAGATTGCCATTGTCAAGAACGAACATATCGGAAAACTGGCAAATGAAATGGGACTCGCTCCGTGGTTTGTCATTTCGAAACATGCGGAGGAAAAGGGGATTCGCTCCAATGTCAAGAAGATGGGTTGTTTGTTCGAGGCATTCATTGGCGCGATTTTCCTCGATTTCAATAAAATCGATATTGCGGATGAGCATGGCTGGTTTGCCAATACGTTCGTCGTGGGCCCGGGATTCCAAATGGCGCAGGTATTCATTGAGCGGGTCCTCGAGCAACATATCGACTGGGTTCGATTGGTGAACGAGAATGATAATTATAAAAATGTACTGCAGGTCATGGTTCAAAAAGCCTTCAAAGTTACCCCCGATTACATTGAACATTCACACGATCCCGATTTGGGGTACGAGGTGGGGGTATATATATGTCTCGGGCAATCGATTCATCGTGTCGAACGCCGCTCGGCCGTTACGTTGGATGCGGTGGGCGGTTTCAAGGGAATCGCGCGTTTGATGGCGACCAGTGGAGGGAAGATTCTCGTATTGCTTGGAACTTCGCGTCACAAGACGAAGAAGAAGGCTGAGCAGGATGCGTGTATGGCAATCATTCGGTCAATTGAATCTGGTCCAAAGTAGTTGGTTGTAGAGATGACTCGTGTGTTGCAGGCAAAGCATTGCCGTGGGTTCTACAATAACATTCGTACCAAACCCGTCGTATTTCGGCGAGAAATAGTTCATCGGTCGCGAATTTACTCGGGTCAATCGGCGGACTCAAAGTCGTGCGCACGACTGTACCGCGGACAATTGTACATTTTTTCTCATTCACGACAGTTTCCTTGTTTGATGTGATTTGCAATTGGAACATGTTCGGCGCATCGCGCCCACGCTCCATTTGATACAGGGTTAATAACAATCCCTTTCTAATATATTGTTCTAACTCGTCTGCCGATGCCAGTGTATCGTACGACCGTCTGGTTCCTTCGGGGAAGAACAATACCCGATTCGTCGTATCGCTATAATTGGAGTTCAATGTCGCGGATACCATTTTGGCAACATCCCGGGCGGATGATTTCCCACGAACTATAAAGATGATTCTTCGTTCCAATAACGATTGCAGACCAGAGAACCCGATGGGAATCGCCGCCATCGCGCGAGCAATCGATGTGGCGCGGGATATCATTGGATCGATTGCGAAATCGAACCATGATCTGTGATTCGCCAAGATATAGCCGTTCAAAAAACCCTACTAAACTCTTACATTCTTTTACATTGAACATAAGGCTTTTTAACTCGTGATTGGATCACAATGTTTAGCAGGTTTCAATTTACATCGCCAATGAACGCAGGCGATGGG
>Ga0308006_10000911_pt1 | contig 10590 bp, 10 predicted proteins | sample Neamet69_FD_203150 | JGI IMG/M metagenome (GOLD analysis project Ga0308006, IMG submission 203150) | Marine microbial communities from water near the shore, Antarctic Ocean - #69 | ecosystem: Environmental > Aquatic > Marine > Unclassified | place: Southern Ocean | collected 2014-06-07 | reverse complement strand
GCGAGTTCCTTAAATCGCGGTACAACAAGCCAATGCTTCGAGCGAATCAGTGGATAAAAGGCGAGGCGTGCACCAAGTACAGACCCGACACAATGTACGCCGACCCCAACCGAGTGTTAACTGTAGAATGCGATGAATCGCAGCATACCGGTAAGAGTTATTTATGCGAGGATAAACGGGTATCTGAAATGTACGATGAGTACCCGGGCAAAACCGCGATCTGGATCCGGTTCAATTCGGGGAGTTGTTCGCATCCAGATAGCGCGAATAAATCGCTGGACTTCCGCCTCGAGGAATTGCTCGATTTGATGCGTGCGATTGAGACGATGGAGTTCGATACGATGATTCATGTGTTCTACATGTACTATTCACCCGAAAACCCCAATATTACTAATCAATTCAGTAAAACGATGATCAACTAAATACCCCAAAGTATAGGAGAATATACACGTTATAATGTCGGTTTAATTCGTTGTAAAACGATTTAAACACATATCACCTACATGTATAAGATGCCCGATTTTAACTGCGACAAATGCAAATATAAAACTTCCCATAAGGGAACGTTTGACAATCATTTGAAATCAAAACGCCATTTGAAATCAAATGTGGATGAAACGATGGACTATGTTTGTACAAAGTGTTTGTACGAAACAAATGATTCGTGTGCTTACGCGAAACATTGTAAAACTGACAGGCATTATTTGATTGCAGATGATAGAACTGAATACGAATGTTGTTGTGGCGATTCGTTCCATTCTCACAAAGCGCTTGTATGGCACCGCAAAAAGTGTACATTCGAACCCACCACCCAAACAACCGAATCCGCCCAACCCACCGATCAACCCACCCCCGACCCCCCAATCGATCCGACATCCGCCGCCGCCGTATCTGAATTGACTGTAATTACGGGAATGTTGTGTGAGATAATCAAGAATGTGAATAACACGACGAATAATAACACGGATAACAAGCAGATTGACAACAAGCAGATTACTACCAATAGTCACAATACAACTAATATCCAGAACAATAACAATAATTTCAACGTAATGCTGTTTTTAAATGAGGAATGCGCCGACGCGGTGGATTTCAGCGATTTCATCTACGATGTCGAATATACACAGAAAGATTTGGACCGCGCGATGGTCGCCGGGTCGGTGGTAGCTATTTCAGAGTTGATTACCCGCGAAGTGGAGAAGATGCCACTGCGGAAGCGCCCGTTTCATTGCACGGATTTGAAGCGCAAGGTTTTGTATATCAAGGAAGGGCATTGGATGAAGGATTTGGGCGGATGTTTGCCGCTTTACAATATGATAAAATTCTTCAAGGGGAAGGAGGATAGGACGCGGGCTATTTGGTCGATTGCGCACGATGCGCGGGTCCAGCAGGGCTATAATTCCTGTTACGATTACTTTATCAGGGTTTGCGATAACACGACAATTCCCTTTACGGAATGTCATATGAAGAAAATGTGTAAAGCGGCGCTCGAGGCATCGATTCTTAATCGGGATATCATATAAAAGGGGGACGGACGTCCCATGGGGGGAGGGAACTCCCCCACACCCCCTCGCGGGCTGGATTGGCGGTTGGGGTGGAGTGGTTAATTTGTTATACAATGTTATATAACAAATATTACGCGGCGGGGGTGTGGGGGCTGGCCCCAAACGCGTTACAAATATTACGCGGCGGGGGTGTGGGGGCTGGCCCCCAGGGGTCCGGGGGGAGTTCCCTCCCCCCGCAGTATGATGTATAAGAATTCCTTGACTCCTCGACCCGGTCCGTCGCCGGCTTTGTATGCGGAGAGTCCTTTGAGTTTATTGTATGGAGCGTGGTCGAATGCGTATTTGGTTACGGTTCCGTAGGCGGCGGCGATGGCGTCGAATTCCTTTTGGGGAACGATCCCGCCCTCGTTGTAGCTGACAACAATATATTTCGATTTGGTGGCTGAGAATAGGTTGTGAAATGCATCGCTGGCTTTGACGGAGCTGTTGTAATTGGAGCGAAGCCATCCTTTGGGTTGGCCGCGGTAGGTTGGTGGAACGACCATATTTTTGTCCCACTGATGAATGATATCTAGCAGAAAGTAGTAGATATTGTAGGGATGTTGATTGTACGGGGGATCGTAGTAGGTGATATCTGCCGGTTGCATGGCTGCGGCCCATTCGTTTGCATCGAGGCGGGATACGATGGTTTCGATGGTATCGGTATCGGCGGCGTGGGCGGGAACGATATATCGGGGGAGTCGAATCGGTTGGGTGATGCGTTTAATGTCCACGGCGTTGGTGCCGCCGAAACAGCCCACCCCATTTGATTTGAAGAATGATGCGAATTGTCCGTTGGTGTTCACGTGGATCGATGCTTCGATGAGGAGGGGGGCGAGGAGGTACGGTTGGATGAAACACGGCAATGTATCGATATAATCGCGAATCGTGTCAATGCGTTTCGCGTTCGCGGTGGTGTAGTACGTGCGTTCGCCCGGTTGGATCGCGCGGTCGTCGGCTGGAGCCCAGTGTTTGGCAATGAATGGTCGGGGCGATTGTGATGGATCGTCGGTACAATCAGTCGAAACGTCGGTACAATCGTTAGTCGAATCGGCGGTCGAATCAGTCGAATCGGCGGTCGAATCGGCCAAGCGGTTCGCTGTATCGATATATCGTTGAATCGTCGCCGGATCATCGGCTGGAATAAGGAAGCATTGGGACATGGATTCCGCGTACCCGGCTAGATCATTCACTTGTAAATGCGATGCGTACTTGGCGAGGGAGCGGGAAACTACACCTGAGCCCGAGAATCCTTCGGCTATGCGGAGTTTAGGGTTGTTTTCTGCTGTGCATATGGATTCCACCACTTGCTCGATTCGGGGACACATTTTGCGTTTATTGCCCATGTATGTCATTAGTGGGGGGACGGAAGTCCCCCCAGACCCCCTCGCGGGCGAATCGGTGGGGTTTGTTGAATCGGTGGGGTTGGTTGAATCGGTTGCTGGTAGTTTTTTTGATGATTTGATGTGTTTTGACGGCGGTTCGGTGGGATCCATTTCTTGTATACAACACATTCTCTCTATACGCAACAAATTACGTCAAAAATCCCCCCCACAAAATCTCCCGCGAGGGGGTCTGGGGGGACTTCCGTCCCCCCATAAAATTGATTCATCGGCGGAAAATATAGGTTCATTGTAAAGCCGAAACAAAATGGTACGACGAAGAGTAGAAACAAGACAGCGATGTAAAGATGATTTGGCAATGGTGAGTTCTATTCGCGATATGTTGCTTTATGAAGAGACGATTGATTATACATCCGGGATATTCGATAATGTGTTGGTACGGAAATTACTGGGCGATGTGGTAGAATTGGTGCGCACTGTCGAAACACCTAGATTGCGAATGCTGCGAATCCTGGAGCACTATATGCGGCACAATTGTCTGCACGATTGGGTGAAGGATTACGTGGAGGTGGATGTGGAGCACGGTATCAATATCGAGTATTGCGTTTCGTGTGAATGCAATCGCGTGGAATGGCGGCTATGAGCTGATGTTTGTAAATCCATATCGCGATATGGATTTACCGAATTGTAATCAAACAGTTGTATATTTTTACGTGAAATGGCAATTAGAAATTGCCTTTGATAACCCCGTCAGCCATATCCTTAGCTTTGGCGGCATCAGTAGTAACAGCACTGGCCAAATCAATCATCACCAACTTAGCCTTTATATCAGCGACATCAACCGCCAATGTTTTAACTATTTTGGCTGTGTCAGACAATCCAACGATTCCTGATATGGTTTTTCCTACAATATCCGGGATGTCGGCGAATTGAAATCCAAATTCAGATTGTCCAACTACTTTGTTATCTGTCTGGGAGACAGGAGTTGATAACTTCAAACTAGTCATTAGCATACTCACCAAATTTGTCATTCCTGTAACAATCATTTGATTGTTTTCCATGATTTGGGCCCCAATTGATGTATTGTCGACCAGTTCGGTAATACTGGCTGCTGCAGTGGTGACTGCCTCGGTGGCGCCGACCTCCTCCTTCTCGGTAGCGACTTCCTTCTCGGTAGCGACTTCCTTCTCGGTAGCGACGGCATCCTCGGCGACGACGGCATCCTCGGCGACGACGGCATCCTCGGTAACAGCGACATCAACAGCGACATCAACAGCGACCTCCTCGGTGGCAACAACAGGGGGGGTTTCGATGGTAACGGGAATACTATCTGTAGAGGACATTGTACATTACATGGATAATATAAAATGAATGTCATTTTTATACGCGGTCGTTCGGTCGCGGTCGTTCGGTCGGTCGATTTCCTCAAGTACGATTCCCTCCTCTAGCATTTATATAGTTGGAACTGTCATCCGTCAAACAAGCGCACCCATGGGAAGTTGAATATGTCGATGGGCAACAATCGGGCCGGAACGATTGGTTTGCGAGCATATCAATTGAATCGATCGAATCAATCGGTTGTTTCAAATTCTCCTCAATGTTAGAATACATCATCGCATTCTCCATCATTTCCTCCGGTTTATTCAAATTCTGGAACCCCTCCGGAGCAGCACCGTAGCAATATGTGCATGCCGGCATACCAAAAATGGTAAGCAGAAGAACTATACATACGAAAATACACATTCGGCTGATTGGAAAACCAAATATAACGTGTTTCATTGTCTTGTATACAGTCGGCTGATAATAACCTTTCATTAGATCGAATCGTAGTAATCAATGTACCGAACTCCTGAAACGGTTACAGTTCCTGTATTCGTGACAAAGTGGATCAATGTACTGGGAACGAAATGATGGTCTGGTGCAAATCCGAGACCAGTTTTCAAATTGAAGCCGTCGGCATGACTGTGCTGGCCGCTCGCGACACGCAGGTCCATTCCCGCGGTATCGATCCATACTTTTCCCGCAATGTAGTCCCCCGAATCCAAAGTCATTCCCACTTCAATATCCTCTACATGGATGGAATTCCCGCGGTACCTTGCCGAAGCGTGGGGCAGGAATCCGCCATCGAGATGGGTGTGGATATCCTCAGTCGTACGAATACGCGAATCATTGACGAAATCGTCGGCAAACTCCTCAGCCGTGACATCGTCCCAATCGGTATACACGACTCCCTCTACACATATTTGTTTCGAGGAGGTGTTTAGACTGAATACATGGTCATGTTCGTATGGAACCGGTTTGAAATCGGGATGATTCGCTGCATCGATTGCCGTACCATTTGAAACAAAACATCTATGTGTTCCCGTGCATCGAGTTCCCGTGTGCACATGTTGGTACATGGTCTCGCCTTTGAAATCCAGTTCGAGAACCGCAGTGACGAGCGAATCATCTGCCATACGATCCCCCGGATGAACCGATTGGATGGGGGTAGCAACCACTGAACCGGTTGTGGGATGTCGGATCCCAATCATGGTATTGACTGCGAAACATTTCTTCTTGGCGGGTGATCCAGGTACTTCAGCGCTATTTAGTTGGAGAGCCGACCGCATGAATTCTGAAATCAATACCACGGCAGCTGCCAAAAGAACGAACGATGCAGTCGTAGCAACTGCAACCGGCCACGTGAATACGAATATCCACGATAATAGTACTAATGCGGACATGGCTATTAGAATGGTCACCAACTCGGTAACGACTGCTCCTAGAAATGATTTAAGTCCAAATGACATACCCAATAAAGCGTAAAATGATGTAGCCAGGACCGCAGTCATTTTTCCCACAATATCCGATATTGCGACTATTAATTTTCGGATCTCTGTATCAATTGATTGGAACCATCGGATAATCATCATGAATCCCTTTTTAATTTCTGCAGATAGAAGTGCTATATTCTTTCTCGTTTCATCGACTAGCCGGATAAATAGGGCGAATGTACTGGAAATGACAGATAGAGTTCCTTTAATAGGGTCGAACGCTCGGTCGGCGACTTTTGTCAATATATCGTTGACACAACCGGTGAAATTATCACCTGTGAAGCGGAATGATTCGTGGCCCGAAAGTCCATTGATTGGACCGGCAAAGGGAATCACGCCCGGACGGCACCGCTGGTTTTTCCAATCTGCCTGGTACGATTTCAAATCCACCATGACCCGGAAATACGAAATCGCTACAAAGAAACATACCATGAGCAGGAAAACAATGTATAGATTGTGCCCCGAAATCGCGGCGTAGTTGGTTCTATATATTGTATCGGTGATTTTGAGAAATTTCGACTGGTGGGCCGGCATTGTTGTACTACTATACTGCACCGATAAGAAATTGGGGGCCATCCCACACCCCTGGGGGCCAGCCCACACCCCCGCCTGGGGAAATTATGCGCGCCATGGCCCGGGTCTGTGCGATGCGAATGCTTACTGAACATGGTAAGGATTCGGTTCGGGTGCAACGAATGCCTGATGGGTTGGTGTCGGCAACCGACTGTTACTGTTCGATGCTATGTAGTTCATCGGTTCTATTTTCATCTTCAGATAAGAGAGGAGAGAGAAGTCGGGTGCCCGGCACATTTGAAACGATTCCATACCATGTTCAGTAAGCAGATACGCCGCGACGGCCCGGGTCATCATTCGACTTTTCTCTCCTCTTTATTTTCGAATATGAAATGGAACCGATGAACTACACAGTATCGAACGGTTCGTTCAGTCTAGTCATTCCAGTCGTGGAATATATACGGACCGATAGGAATGGTATTGTTTGAAGTAATGAGACAGTGGAGTGTTTCACACGTTTCGTCTGTTTTGTGTATATCGGCACGAGTCGGCTCCATCGATTCGACGGTTGCAAATTCTTCAGTCAATGGATTGTACATTAGGTGAGAACCACTGACCAGTATATCGGTTGTTTGTCCATCTGTTCCATCGCACCGATACATGGTTTCAATGGGCAGTCCATCGACCCCAATGTTACGCAATTCCACCGTCGCCTCAACGACCGAACCAGTCCAATCAAAAACATCCCCTAATTTAATCTGGTCGAATCGTCGGTACGAACCATCTTCCAGCCTGACCATTGTATCGGGGGAGAAACATAAACGGCGAACCGCTTTTCCCGGTCCACCGTTCCACGCACTCTTAATTGTATATACGGTCCCTTTGGTCGCATGGAGAACAGTAATGATAGTTCCTGACAATTTACCCAATGTATCCTTAAGTGTAGTGGAGAACCGGACAAATTCAATCTTGATTCCATCAAACATTTGGAGGACTCCGCCCATGGTTTTCCCGAATGAGCCGGTGATTCCGGAAAGCCCTCCTCTCATTACGTCCAACGACCCGGTCAATTGTCCGGTAAGACTGCTTACCATCGATAGTTGGTATTGGATGGGTTGCATGAGATGCCCCATGTAATCTGATTGTAATGTGCGAATACACGCTGTAAAATTATCACCTGTATCGTGACCAAATACATTGGCAAATGGCATTACCGCCGGATGACATTTATATTTAGGCCATTCTCTTTTGACTTGTTCAATTCCTCCAGTCAATACGCTCCCCATGGAGAGAATTGTGAATACGAGAATTATGAAAATGGAAATTATGAAATCTTTCGAGCCCATCGATGTACTTGGATTATCGAGTGATTTTAATTTTCGGACAATTCACCGTTTTCTAGTCCGACGTCGATTCCGCCGATTCTGCCGTTTCCCCCCACCATCGAACGATGCGTCGGCACGGCCTGCCAATATCAATTCTGCCAATTTAACATTGTTGGGGTCACTGAAGGGAACAACCGTTGTTCCTCCGTGCAATTTCCATCGCAGACGATGAGTGCGTTTGCCTGTATTTTTATAAGTATGTTTGGCTCGTTTAGGTTTCATGAGGATTGAGTTTCTTGCGCCCGATTTCCGGCTCCTTCCCCCGGTTGTTTTTCTACGTTTTCCATTCGTTCGATTCGTTCGATTGCCCCGAACACCACCTCTAAGTGACGAATTCAGTGCTGCTTGATTGTTCCATGATTCATATCGTTCGCTGCCAGTTATGGTAGTAACCACTTCGGGGGTTGGTAGAGGGGATGATTCGGTTCCTGTTGACATTGTTTGGGGTACTATGTCGACAGAAATTATTATACGTAATGGTTTTCATTCATTCGTTTGTTCATTCGTTCGTACATTCGATCGTACATTCGTTCGTTCCATTCATTCATCCGCTCGATCATTTGATTGCATTTGAAACGACTGCGGGCATCGAAATGGCTCCCGGTCCGCCTCGCATCGTTGCAATAAGTTTCTCTATAATGAACCACAAACAATAAACAATCAACAACAACAAAAGTCCAAACACTACGCTCATGACTGGTCCAGAATATGATAATAAATCTTTGGGAAGAGGACTGTCACCACTGTCTCCATCCCCTCCAGATGAGAGATAATCCATGTTGAGTTTTTGAGACATGGGAACCGTTCCATGGCTCGATGAACTCGGCGAACAATCGATGTATATATCGTCCCCCTCTATCATGAGACCCGGTCCCGACGAATTGTACTGAATCAGTGGATTGCTCGACAAATATCGAGTTGTAGGTGAAAATTCATACGCATTTTTTTTGTAATTTATGAAACAGTAATTTAAAGAACTGGTTGGTGGAAATACTACAACACGAACCCGTTTTGCGGGCAATGCGTAAGTGAAGAATCCTGAGCGGGGTAAAAAAACACCTACATTGAATTTTGTGAATACGGTTTCTTGCCATTCATTCATTTTAAAATTGCTAACACCGCCAAATGCACTTCTTAACATGAGGTTCGCAGTAGAAAGAGGAGTTGTTCTCTTAGCTGCAGGTGTCATGGTTTTATTCATGACTGGAATATGTATCAACAATTCACAACCATCCGATGCAATGTGCTTAATACATAGGTTTGCTATTGGAATGATATTTGCATCGGTTTTGAATTCGTGGACTGGACCAAATTGCACATACATGAATGTCGGTTGATACGAAACCCCCCCGAATTTAACTTGTGGAGTATTGGATTTTTCCAATTTAAGCCCTATCCCGGATTCGGTTGCGTAGAATACTTGAGGACTGCAATCCTGGTATTTAATTTGGAGTCCGCACTGAATTTTCGAGCAGGTATTGTCCATCGAATCATCTGGGTGGATCAGTCCTGGGATTTCGTATTCTGTCGGTGGTGCGTCCATTCTATGTGATATATATATTATGTACATACAATAAGTACCAATGGTTCGACCGAACGAACGACCGAAATTAAATCGGAGGACATTTAGAAAACGAGTTCGACGTCGAAATGGGACTGAGAAATTGAAATCCGGATCAATCGTTCGTGCGCGCATGGCGATGCGTAGAGAGCGCGGTCGAACGGATGGTGATCAACAGCATCGCAAACCAATTCATTGGGATTTAATGGGTGGTGGGGATACGCTGGTGACAACCGATGTGCCCGTGACAACCGATGTGCCCGTGACAACCGATGTGCCCGTAACAACCGATGTGCCCGTGACAACCGATGTGCCCGTGACAACCGATGTGCCCGTGACAACCGATGTGCCCGTGACAACCGATGTGCCCGTGACAACCGATGTGCCCGTAACAACCGATGTGCCCGTAACAACCGATGTGCCCGTAACAACCGAAACGGTCAAACCAAAGTACTCAATGTTTGGTCAAAAACCAAATGCAATGAAACGCATGTTTCAGCGACGAACGCCTACACAGAGACGGGATGATGCCACGAATGCCAGGGCAAAGAAACTTGTAAACGACAAGGATAAGAAAATGAAAAACATTGAGAAATTACTAAAAACTGATGATTTGGTTGGTAGATTCCTGAATATTTCCAAAGAGGTTGAGAAAGATAACGGTTATGAGAAAATCTTCAATCACACAGAGGATATTCCCGAAAAGGAAGACATGAAGAAATTAATGGTGACTCGTACAAATACTCGAAAAATGAATCTCAAGAGAATTACCATAAACAAAGCGAATGTATCGAAAATAATTGCCAGTATTATCAATAAAGAGTATATTGTAGATCAGCCGGATAGCACAATACAGAATAAGATCGTATATGGACAATTGGTTGTATTGAAATGTTTCATAGCTCATTTGGTGGATGCGGTTGGTGATACTATTACCAATGGACAGGGTGTTCATATTGGCAGGACCGACGGTGCAAACATAAAACTGTATGAGACGGGATTGCAGACATATAAACAGTTTGATGATTTGATACCTGCAAATGGGAAGAAACATACATTTGAGTTGATTTACAAAAATATTGGTACTGGCCCGACCGACAGTATAACATCTGCGATTTCTGTCACAAAGGCTAAAATTATTGGAATGGATACAACAGATACGAAGGATACGAAGGATACGAAGGATACGAATGATACGAAGGAAACGAAGGATACGAAGGATACGAAGGATACGAAGGATACGAATGATACGAAGGAAACGAAGGATACGAAGGATACGACGGAAATAGACCCAGATGTTCCCAACAATGATAACGACATAGGTTGGAATACATTCGAACAAACAGTCGTAGAACCGGAACCAAAACCGGAACCAAAACCGGAACCAAAACCGGAACCAAAACCGGAACCAAAACCTGAAAATGGTCCCAA
>Ga0308006_10000900_pt1 | contig 10676 bp, 24 predicted proteins | sample Neamet69_FD_203150 | JGI IMG/M metagenome (GOLD analysis project Ga0308006, IMG submission 203150) | Marine microbial communities from water near the shore, Antarctic Ocean - #69 | ecosystem: Environmental > Aquatic > Marine > Unclassified | place: Southern Ocean | collected 2014-06-07 | reverse complement strand
AGCTAATAGAATCTAAGTCAGGGTGGAATCCGTACTCAACACCATTAATCTCTATTATCCTTTTAAGCTTTGTATCTTGCTTTGCTTGAAGTTCTCCAACCTTACTCATTATAACTGCTACGTCTGATAAGGATAGTTCCTTAATTAACTTCTTAGGAATGTCTGATAGTGCTGCTATTGTTTCTGTAGCTTCTTCAGTCTTTGTACCTGTTTCAAAGTCAATCAGTTGTAGCCAAGTTTCTAATGTAACATCTGACCAACTATTGATTAGCTTGAATGTTTCTACTTTGCCTTCTTTTTTAATTTTAACTTTCATACAATATATAATAGAAATTAGTTGTTTTTAGTTTAACGATTTTTTTACTGAACGAAATACTTACCAGCGTTTGGATTGTCTAGGTGGTATATAATGTTATAACGGATTCCGTCAATTGCGTGGTTGTAGTTATCTACGTAAAGCTTAGAGCCTTTATCTGCATAGACATAATTGTTTAACTCTTTAGCTATGTTCGTTGATTCAGGACTTACTATAAGCTGATAGTCTTGCATCCTAGTTATACCACTTTCAATCGTTCCCTTTTTAACTGCTTTAATGTTTACGCCCTGATGTCTAAGGTCTTCAATAAGTCTAGGCTCTGCTGAATCTGCTATGATTAAAGTCTTACCTACTTTGTCTAATACTATCTTGGCTAGTTCGTGGCTCTTTAGTCCGTTACGATATATATGCTCCTGAAGGTATATCTTTTTGTGTTTCTTATCTATAGCTACTTCAGTAAGTGAATCAGGATCAACACTAAAACCAAAATCCATTCCACAAGAAGTCTGAAGTCCGTTGGGATTAAATGATCCTATACTCCAGTTCTCAAAGACTACTCCTTCAGCTTTAGATAACCACCCTCCTAGAATCTTATGTGTATACTTCTTAAAGTTATTATGCTTTATGTCTTTAATACGCTCTAGGAAGCTCTTAGAGAGGTTTACTTCGTTATCTTGGTATGTTGTATGTATATAGCACACATTATCCTTAATCCCATTGAATCCAGCTTCAACTCCTTTTGCTTCAAAGAATCGTTTGTATATCCAGTGTTCCTTAGTTGTTGGGTTTAATATTAAGACTACTCTGTTCTGAGTTGTTTTTTCTCTAATACTCAAATCTATCGTATCAAAGATAGTTTCATCTACAAGCTCTTCAGCTTCATCTAAGATAAAAGTGTTAATCCCTTGTAAAGACTTTAGACTAGCCGTTTGATTTCCTGCTGATGTCTTGATACCTCTAAATAGTATCTCAGACTTATTGGAAGTGTTTACTACTTCAGACTTATTTACGCTAAACGTATTCTCATAACCTAAGAGTCCTATCTTTTCTAAGAACTCAGGAATGATTGATAAGTGAGCTGAAGTCATTGTATAACGTGTGAATAGGATACGGACGTTCCTAGACATAGTTAAGAGTGTAAGAAAGACTGTAACTGCAAAAGACTTACCTGAACCCCTCCCTCCTGTTATTATAAAGTATCTAGCTTCTGACTTAAATAGTGCTGTGTATTTGTCGCTAAGATTCAGAGCTTATAAAATTTATTAAAGGTACGTTAAGACTTTCGTCATTGGTTGTTACATCTACTCTTTGCTGAGGTTTGCCGTAGAAGTACTCGAAGTAAAGTTTAATAGCCCAAGGATCACTTTTGCCTAAAGCCTTTTGTAGAGCTTCTAAGGCTATCTCACTCATAGGGCTTAACTTCTCTATTAGTTTCTGTTCTTCTCCTTTACTCTTACGTCCTCCTTTGTTTCCTACAGTTCCCTTATTGTTTTTTCTTCCATCTTCCATCGTATATTGTTTTATGTTTATGGTTGTTAATTGTGCTTATAATCTTGTAAACATCTTCACTATTTAACTTAAACCAATCGCCTTTTATTCTTCTTCTTTCTATTGATATATGTATTTCGTTTTCTAACTCAAAACAGTCTTCAATCTTATCTATAAATAATAACTCAATATCAATCTTGTGAGATACATACTGAGATAACCTTCCTTTAGGATTCTCTTTTTGAGTAACTCCTATTTTAACTTCATTATTATTCACATCTCTTATTATATAAATCCAACCACTAGTTAATGATAACTGTTTAAGTTCAACCATTATTTGATTGTTAATAGATTCGTCTTTCAACATCTCTAACATCATTTCTTCTACATACTTCTTAATCTTAGTAGATACTCCTGTACCTTGTTTTCTTCCTGCTCCTTTTCTAGAACCACCATTATTTTTTCTTTTATCCATATTCAGTTTAAATTAGTTAACTAATCTACTATATAATAGAAATATGCTACTTTTGTTTTGGTGGTGGTGGTGGTGGGTTTCTATGACCTTGCATTTTATACACTCTTTCTATTAAACCAAGTTTCCAAAGTATTTTCATTATTAAATTTATTATCATAATTTTATTATTTATTTATTCAAATTCATTTGGAAGCATAAGTCTAATCCCCAAGTCAGTCATTGCCCACATTCTTATTTGGTCTGCGTATATCTCAAAGGCTTTGCTGTCCATTCTAGCAGTAGACTTGACTACTTGTATTCCTATTGTCTTGTCGTTTAGTTCTATGCTTTCCCATTGTGTAGAGAACTTTAATTTTAATAGATCGTGAATTTCGTCAGGGTAGTAGCCCAAATCATTTGAGAGAGGTTGAACGATACAACTCCAGTAATAGTTGTTCTGCATATTAGACCTTGTGTTTCTTTGTTTCTTTACTTCCACTAAGTAGTCGTTCCCTAATTCCTTAAAGTAGTTTATTAGGTTCTGTTTATCCTTGTCGTTTTTTATTACGAACTTCATTATTCTAAAACCTTTAACTCTCTCCCTTCATTTGCAGCTATTCTTATTATTGTCTTAAATAGTTTTCTTCTTTCTAGCTTAGAATCAAGCCAAATAAATTGAGTCTCTTTCATACCATCTAGGGTTAACTGTAAACCAAATCTAGTACCCTTGCTTTCTCCTTCCTTATAGCCGTACTTCTTTACTACTCCCTTCCAAGTAACTAATTCTATTGTATCTGTCATCTATTTATTTTATCTAATTCAAATTCTAAGTGTGCTATTGCTTTTGTTATACAGTCTACTGGTGTATCGTGCTTGTGGTATGCACGTAAGATGTAAGTAGTAGCTGTAGCTAAGTGGTAAGGTAGTTCAAAGTTATCGCATACTTTCCGTGCTTCATATCCGTTCTTTCCTTTATAGTAGTCAGGTACTCTACAATCTTGAAGTCCTAACTGTTCCTTACTTAGTTTCATCTTAGGGTTTATCTTGCAACAGGTTTCTTTAGACATATCTATTATTTTAAATTATTCATTTTATCCTCTAACTTCTTGTTAGCTTCATTCCTTTCAGCTCCTTTAACACAACTAAGTATTATCAGTACAGTAAATACAAATAGTATTACATATAGTATTATGTCGTATATCATTTGCTTAGTAATTTAAGTAGTTGCGAACTCGTATAAATACGATCTTCTCCGTCATAGTTCTCATAGATACAAGTAAAGTTGTCATCCTTCCAAGTCCACAACGCCCTTACATTCTTTTTGATATTATCTTTTAATATCCATTTAATTGTTTTGTATGTTCTTTTTTCTTCCATAGTTTAATATCCTAATTCTTTGCAGCGTTCATCTTGTTCTGCTAATTCTATTTCTGTTAGTGTTTTCATTTCTTTATTATGTTAATTGTATTGGGGAGGCGACCAAACCCCCCCTCTACTACTCTAGGTTTAATTAAATGCTTTTGTAGGTATGACTCCTATATTAATTATTATTTGTCCTTAGAGTATTCTTTAATATGTTCTTTATATATCTTTGTTATACCATCATAGCAAGTAGAGATACAACTTCCACAACTTGTGTTAGTCTTATAGCTTGTTCCGTATATTGTGTTGTATAGTTCTATCATTTTCTTTTTGGCTGCTTGATCCTTTGCTCTTCCTGTTTTTAAACTTGGGTACAAATCTACAACTTCTTTTATTAATTCGCTAGGAATTTCTGATGTATTTTTAACGTGTTTAATCTCGGTTGTCTTTAGCCAATACTTTTTTGGGCAGGACTCAGGTGCAATCCAAGATTTGACAGACATAAAACATTTACAAATTTTACAACTTCCTGTAGGTTTAAAGTAGAACTCGCAACCCTTGCAGATTTTTATTCTATCCTTTTGTACTTCTTTAGTTACGAAAAACTTATTCATTTAACTTCTTTTTGAGTTGTACTCTTACTTTGTCTATTGTAGTGAATAAACTGTTACGGCTTATTCCTGTCTTCTTAGCTAAAGAGTCTAGCGTGTTAGACTCTGAATAGTATAATTCGAAGACCTTTTTATCGTACCAAGAAAAATTATCGTCTAGGGCTTTGTCTATCTTCTCTAGCTTTTCCCATTGTAAATCTACATCTTCTACTATAGGAAGGTTGTATATACTCTGATGAAAGTTGTTTTGAGTACTATCGCTTCTTTCGTCCATATAACGCCCTGATAGATTAGTATAGTATTTTGAGTACTTGTAGTAGAAGTTACTTCTAGGACTTGTTAAGGCACGTCTTAAAGCTACTGCTCCATAACGTGTAATTCCTAATATTCCGTCTTTGTCGTAAATAGCTTCTAGTGTTTCAGGGTTCATCTGTAAGAAGTATAGCATAAGCTCCTGTACTGCTTCATCTACTGTATTCTTATCGGTTGTTAGTCCGTAAGCCATAGTTCGGAACTTAGGAGTTAGCTTAGATATTTCTTCATATATTATTTTCATTCCTTTATCGTTTCAATACTATCTATTTTATTAACTGTATCTTGTACCAGTTCGTTTAACAATATTCTATACCCTCTAACTTTTGCAGCGTTCTTCTTTGTTTCAACTCCTGCAAAGAATCCATTTGTTGCCGTTGCTAAGTTGATAGGTATTATTAAAAGCCAATCCCAGAAGTTCTGTCCTTTATTAATCCCATCTCCGTATGCGTTGTGATACTCTAAAATAATTTCTACAACCTCTAAGTAGTTTTCGTATCTATCGATCGTTGCTACGTCCTTTGCGAACTCTTTACACATAGTAACGTAGGTTTCTATTATAGTTCTGTGTTCTTCATTTGCGTAAATAGTTTCTGTCATAAGGCAAAGATAACAAATATTCTACTCTATTCCCTTTTCTTCCTTTAAGTTGTTAACAAGGTTTTTGTAGTACTCTATCTGCTCTTCATATTCAAACCTTGATATTTTTAAAGTAGTCCTTGATAAAGCTTCAAGTTCTTCAGCTCTTCCTTCTCCGTACTTCTCTTCAATCATTAAACTGTACTTGTACTGCATTCCAGAATTATAAATATTACAAGATACACACTGTACCTCACAATTTCCATCTTCTGAAAATCTTGTAGCTAAATGTTTTCTTGACATAAAGTGTCCGTTTTGCATACCGTTTTTGTAGTGGCGAACCACCCCACACGTGAAGCACTGAACCATTCCGTACTCGTTAGCTTCTCTTAGCCTTATGAAAAGACTGAACCACTTGTCTAACTCCTTTTTTAATTTGCTAACTGTTTTTTTCATTTGTTTTTTTAATTTCTCTTATTTTTTTTTGTGAATTAACTTCTCTAACTACAGGAACGTAGCTATAGACATAAGGTTGTGTAAATCCAAACATCATGTTGAAGCTACTATTCTTTTCAGGGTTGTACATTTCTTCTTTTTTCATTTCTTTATTTATTTAATTTATTTTCTAAAACTATCTCCTTCTATTGTTACCTTCTTACATTTCCTTAGTCTATCTAAAGTCCTGTCATCATATCTTGCTTTTAATTGTTCGCCTTTTAAATTAGTCGTTATTAGTAAAGTCTTTGACTTGTCTTCAGCGTATGAGATATAGTCTACAACTGCATCAATCTTTGTTCCGTAGTCGTTCTTAATACTTTCAGTTCCTAAGTCATCAATAATAACAAAAGGATTAGGTTTTCTTAATATCTCACCTAAGTCTTTAGCTGCAACACTTATTAAAACTTTATTTACTTTAGTCCTAAAAATTGCAGGAATAACATAGTTAAGGATAGTAGACTTTCCTAGTCCACAATTTCCTGATATTATTAAACCTCTTCCTTTAGTGTCTACCATCCAGTCAATTATTTCATCATACGCAGGAAGGTGTCTGTAGGTTGCAACTGTTTGATCGTAGTGCTTAAAGGCTTTGATAAACATTTCTGTTAGTTCTTCCTTAGTTCCTAACCTATAACGATTGTACATCTTAGGCTGTAAGAAGTCCGCAGACTTAAAAGTATCTTCTATTGTTCTCATAATTTTTTAAAATTCGTTATCTCCTTCTAACCACTTTTCATTTGTATGCTTATGAGCAGTAGTTCTATCGTTAGTATTCGTTTTAGTGTTTCTTTTTTCCCAAGTCCTTACGCAGGCTTTCCACGATTCCATTTTTGTTTTACCAATTACCCATCCCTTGCTTTCATAGAAGTCGTAAAAGGTTTCGCAATCTACATTATTTTTTCTTTCTAAACAATATTTTTTAATATCAATTATTAAAGGTTTAACAAAAACCCCTTTAGTATTAATACTTGTAGTATTATTACTTGTAGTATTACTCTTTAGATTTTTATCGCATAGGGTTTTAGATATTTGTAGCATACCTGAATTGATTATTTTAATATACCTATGCGATATTTCTCGTGTACCCTCCTTGTAAGTATATCTAACTTTAATGTACTTGTATTTAACAAGTTCGCCAACCCATCCTGAGATAGTACCTTTTTCTTTTTTATACAAGTCTGCAAAGTATTTATTACTTGCGTAACATTCTGCATTCATATTACAAAGTGCCGTTATTTCGGCAAATAAGAGCTTTACATTAGCTTTTAGCCGATTATCATACCTGACTTCAGCTGATAGTATTGCGTAGTAATTAGGTTGCTCTTTCATTTTATAAGGTAATTATCTCAGTTTCATACTGAAAGTTTTGAAGTGCAAGTTTAATCATTTCTAATTGATTATAGAAGTCTTTGTAAGAAAGTTTTACTTCTGCTACTACTCTTCCTGAAGTTATCCTTACTGTAGTCTGATGTTTAACACTATCAACTATATCATACTCAACTAAGTAATCCTTTAATTGTGCTAAGTCAAAGAAAGTATTTTTATCTTCCTTAAAATTAGAATAGGCATTGTAAATCTTATTAAAGGTTTCTCGGTATCTTGGAAAAGTTGCGTAATTAGACTGGTGCATTTTCGCATAATGATAGATCAAACTCCTATCCCTTTTAATTACTTTACCTATTTGCGTATGTGATACTTCATCTTCAGTCAAAGCTATTACACTTGCTACTGCTCTAGGTACTTGCAGTTCTTGTCGCCTACTCTTTTCAGCTAAAGAACCTTTGTGCAACCCTAATACCGAAGTAGTAAGGTTACACAAGTTTTGAAATTTAAGTTCTTTATTCATCTTAGAATGGTAAATCGTCTGATTCACCTACTACTACAGGATCTTCTGTTCTTGTATTCTTAGTGAAGTGATAACCATCTATGTTATGAAAGTATCTTCCGTTGTACTCCCTAGACGATACATTGCATAAGATTTTAACTTGATCGCCTACTGCTAACTTATTCAAGTCGTTTATCTTTTCATCTCCGAAAGCTTGAACTGCTATCTCAGGGTTGTAGTCTGCTCCTGTATCTACTACGATAACTTGTTTCTTCCATTCTTTACCTGCTTTGCTTACTCCTGTTTCAGCTGGCACTATTTTTGTTACTGTTCCTGTTACTTCCATTTTATTTCGCCTATGATTAGTGAGTAGGTCTTTTCTCGGTTAATTTATTTAGTTGTGTTAATCATTACTGTTAAAGTCTTTTCCTGCTCCTTAGTCATATCGTACTTGGTCATTGATTCTTTTACTTCTTTTCCTTTTCCGTCAGCAATACCTTTAAGTAGGTTCTCTAAAACCCTTACATTCATCTTAATCTTTTGAGTAGTCTTTGCTATTGGTTCGTTTACAGCGTTGGTATCAGCGTCTTTAGTGTCATCTAATAAGAACAAGTTACCAAGTGCATACTTTTTAGCATAAGAACTACTAGAACCGAATGACTGAGCTATATCCATTCCTTTACGATTAGGATTTATTCCTGCTTGTGCTTCTACAGATATTGCAAAAGTTCCATCTGATATAGTTGCCCTAGAATTTAAAACTAAAAAACCTCCTATCTCTTCAGTATTTTCTGTAATTGTTAAAGTACAACCATATTTATTTAAAAGTGGTTTAACGGCTTCTAAGATATCTTCAGCACTTCGGTAGTTATACTTACCAAAACTATTAAATTGTTTCTTAGGTGCTTTTAATTCGCTTTGTATAGCTATTAAATAGTCCTGATTTGTTTCTGTTTTCATTTTTATTCTTTATTTAATTTGATAGAGATAATCTCTTTACCTCCTTTGTAAATTGGTGCTTGTATTAGTTCGCCAGTATCTAAGTCAATTACATCTACTTTTAATGCTGCCTTGTGTTTGTCTTTTAAAGCTTTCAACTCTAATTCCTTAGATACTATTTCAACTATGTTAGAATAGTCGTAACGACCTGCACTAGCCTTGTTAGTTATTTCAGCATCTCCATAAACATAAGTCTTACCATACTTAGCAGATTCTGATATGACTGATTCGTTTATTCTTAACTTTGCTTGCTTTACTATCTCTTCTAGCTTTTTAAGGCTTACAATAGCTTCTAAAGGGTTTATAGTTCCATCTAATACTGAAGTAGTAATATTGTTTACCACCTCACTAACTTTGATTGTTTTAAGTAATTCCATTTTATATAATTGAATTGATTAGTAAAAAAGTAGCTATTGCAATTGCAAATGTAGATAAAGTAATAAACATAACGTCTAAAATGCTTAGTCTATCTTCATTCATATAATCTTGTATAGGTGTAGGGCTTAGAAGTTCCTTAGAGTAAATAAAGGCAAAGTTCCCTTTTGATTTCCTTATCCTATTTTCAAGTTGTTTTTGGTTCAGGTTTTCAGTATCACCTGAAATTCTGTTTGTTAGTTTGTATTGATTCATTATCTTAATCCTAAAAAAAGTTCTAAAAGCGTAATAGACGCAAGTAGTATATATAGGCAGCCAAACATTCCAGCCATTCCGATTATTGTCCAAATTATTCTTTTCATAGTTGTATTTAAAGTGGGGGTTTTTACACCCCCTTGTTATTAGTTATTCCATTTTGCCTTTAATGAATATGTAGTTTTTAAAACTTCAATATTAATAACTTTTCCATCTTTTCTTTCTGACATCATATTTACAACACTAATCATATCTGTTTTTTTAGCAGGTAACTTTTCCATAAATCTAGCGTTCCCATTTTCTGTTTTTACCGCAACATCAACATATGAATCGTAAGTTTTTGTTTTGTCTAATTCTGATTTTGTAATATAGTTTTTCATTGTGTAAGTTTTTGTTATTAATTATGGTGCAAACATACAATAAAATAGTTACTCACACAATTATTAACAAGTTTATTTACAAAGTTATTAACAATATAAGTTACCAAAATGGGAATTATACTAAAATACTAAACAAGAGGTTTTAAGTCCTGTCTAGTATGTTAGTATTAAAATGTGGTTAAAGTGTCTTAGAACGCAAACGGTAGCCCTACAAATCCATCAATAGGCTGATAGGTAAAGTTCCGTCATTCAGAACTACTCCGCAACCGATTGCTTGCTTCTTGAAATTCTTAGCGTATGCTGCTGCATAAGTCGTTGAATCTACTCCGCAACCGATTTGCATTCCAAAGATTCTAAAGCGTTTACCTACGAACCATTGAACATAAGCTAGTGTATGAGTATGACCACAAACAGAAGACATTAAGTTATTCTTAGCCTTTGCTGCTGCTTGTCCACCTTCTCCATGCTCATATAGTACTCCATCATATACAATTGATTCACACCAATTCCAGTTAGGAGTGTTTAAGACTTCATTGTAAGACCTTATCCAAGCAGCAGGAATACCACCAGTCATAGCTTTTCTACTAGCCATACGGTCGTGATTTCCTATTAAAACATCTGCATTAGGGAAAGCTTCATACCATTTAGCTATTTTTCTTATAGCCGTTTTAAGCTCTAGTCCTGCTGACATTCCATCAGGATCAGGTTCGTGGTATGAAAAGCCATGTGCGTCAATAATATCTCCTATAAATATAACTTGGTTACAATTATGTTCAATATATTGTTCTTGGCAAAACTCAAGATAGCCGTCTAAACAAAAAGGTTCGTGTAAATCTCCAATAACTAGAATGTTTCTAATTACCTTTGAACCTCTCATTTTGTTTATGGTGGCTATCTCTTCAGGGTTTAATCTGTATCTATTACTTCTTTGCAACGTCTGCAATCCCCTGCCCTACAATTAGAACTAAAATAGCATGATACAACTCTCTTGCAGTATCGGAGTCCACGCCTAAGTAAGTTACTAAAGCAGGAACTACTACTGAACTGATTGCATACCAAAACTTCTTTGATTTTAACATCTGACCGATTAGGTACTTCTGGAAAAACTTTTTCATGATTTTTGTTTTTAATTATTAAATTAATGTTTTCGCCGCCTAAAGTAACAATTTCTTCCATAAGAAACGACATAGCGTCCTTAGAGTTCTTAACAAAGTTATTACCT
>Ga0308006_10000896_pt1 | contig 10715 bp, 9 predicted proteins | sample Neamet69_FD_203150 | JGI IMG/M metagenome (GOLD analysis project Ga0308006, IMG submission 203150) | Marine microbial communities from water near the shore, Antarctic Ocean - #69 | ecosystem: Environmental > Aquatic > Marine > Unclassified | place: Southern Ocean | collected 2014-06-07 | reverse complement strand
GCAGGTATGGCAGGCAAGCAAACGCGCATGCCACTCTCTGTGCTCAACATTGATATTTTTGGTGCCGATATAGACGGCTCCCCGCTGGTGTTTGAGAGCGGCGATCAAGACGGTATTATGGCGTCAGCAGGTCGTGAGCCCATTCCACTGCCTTGGGTAGCAGGCGACGCATCCTTAGATCTTCGGGTCATGCAAAACGAGGATAGCAGCCCATTTGCGGGAGACCCCCGCACAGCGCTCAGCAATGTATTAAACCGTTTTTCAGACCATGGGTGGTACGTCATTGCCGCCTGTGAATTAGAGTTTTTTCTGCTAGAAGATGGTGGCAATTTAGCCCCCCCCATTAACCCGAAGACAGGTCGTCGCTTGTCCGGCACCGAAATTCTGTCAATGCGCGAGCTTGATGGGTTTGACACCTTTTTTAACGATGTTGCCGATGGTGCAAGGTTGATGGAGTTAGGCGATCTAACAATAACTGGCGAGGCTGGTATTGGACAGTTTGAAGTCACGATGACCCATGGCCCAGCACTTCATATTGCTGACAACGTGATTTTACTTAAAGAACTGATCAAAGGCACTGCCCGTAACCATAAAATGGCAGCTACTTTTATGGCCAAACCTTTTGCAGCAGAAAGTGGCAATGGACTACACACCCATTTCTCTGTGTTAGACGCCGTTGGCAAAAACATTTTCTGTGATGAAAGCCAACTCGAATCAGCCGTGGCTGGTTGCTTGCAAGCATTTGAAGCCAGCACATTATTTTTTGCCCCCTATACCAACAGCTTTGAGCGTTTTGTGATTGGTGCGCATGCACCAACCTCTGCCACTTGGGGCCACGAAAACCGAACTGTAGCGATACGTATTCCAAGCGGTCCTAAGGCCGCTACTCGAATAGAGCATCGGGTGGCTGGTGGCGATGCAAACCCATATCTGATGTTTGCTGCTATTTTTGGTGCTGCCTTGGAGGGAATTGAGCTCAGAGCCAAGCCTCCCAAGCCCATAGCCGGAAATGCCTATACTCAACCTTCAGCAATGCCCGGTTTGCTTCCAAATTTAGCAGCCGCAATAAGGGGGCTTGATAGTCCGCTCTTGGTTAAGTTCATACCCACAATGATTTTGCAAAATCTCGTGGCGACTAAGACCCAAGAGCGATATTTGTTTGAAAAGATGTCAGACCATGAAGCCCTTTTAGCCTTAGTCGACACGGCATAATCATGTCTTTTCAATTGAACAATTCAGGCCTAGGTTGTTCTAATATTTGAAAGAGGTCTTATGCTTATTGGCATTTTACAGTGCGGCCACGCGCCCGACGACGTTCAAGCCCAGCATGGTGATTTTGATGCTATGTTTGCAGACTTACTGCAGGGGCAAGACTTCAATTTTAAAACCTGGGACGTTGTGGATCAAGACTTCCCCTCCTCTCCACTTGAAGCCGATGGCTGGCTGATCTCTGGATCAAAACATGGCGCTTACGAGGATCACGCGTTTATTAAGCCTCTGACTGAGTTGATCAAAGACATCTATGCGAGCTCTCGGCCCATGGTTGGCGTGTGTTTTGGCCACCAAGTCATCGCTCAGGCTTTGGGTGGAAAAGTCGAAAAGTTCAATGGTGGCTGGGCCATCGGCCGTCAGGATTATAACTTCGGTACCCATGGTACTGTGACCCTCAACGCCTGGCACCAAGACCAAGTCACAGCCCTACCTCCCGGAGCGGAGTTGATTGCTAGAAGTGACTTTTGCAAATATGCAGGTGTAGTCTACGGCAAGAAAGCCTACACTATTCAACCACATCCCGAATTCAGTAATTCCATCTTTACCGACTATGTTAGTGCACGCCGTGATAGCACTTCATATCCACCCGAGTTGATGGACCGGGCTGAACAAATGACCAATGTCCCCACGCAGGAAACTGCAATAGCGACTGATATTGCCGCCTTCTTTAAGGGGAATTTTATACCTGAGGTGCTCGCATGAGCTGGAAAAATAGTTTGCCGGAAGCAGCAAAGTCTTATGTCGGCGACCGCCAGCTAGATGAGGTGGAGTGCGTCATTTCAGACTTTCCCGGTGTAGCTCGCGGGAAGGCGGTGCCCGCGTCAAAATTTGCTAAGCAAAAGCATTTTTACTTGCCTAATTCAATATTTCTGCAAACACTTACAGGCGAATGGGCGGAAGCGGCTGGAGAGGAGGGCTGGGTCGAACCAGACATGATATTAAGGCCAGATCTAGATACCGCCACTGCTGCGCCATGGACAGCAGATGTAACCTTGCAAGTGATACATGACGCATATGGCCGTGACGACACACCAATCCCCACGGCACCCCGTAATGTACTCAAACGTGTCGTTCAGCTGTTTCGTGATAAAGGATTAGAGCCTGTTGTTGCCCCTGAGTTGGAATTTTTTTTAGTGGCCCGCAACATAGATCCAGCTAAGGCTATTACCCCAATGATGGGCCGCTCTGGCCGCCCCGCCGCTGGCCGCCAAGCCTATTCCATGTCAGCAGTGGATGAATATGGCCCAGTAATCGACGATATCTACGACTTTGCAGAAGCTCAAGGCTTTGAAATCGATGGGATCACCCAAGAGGGCGGTGCCGGCCAAGTGGAAATCAATCTCCAGCATGGCGACCCAGTTAAGCTGGCTGACGAAGTGTTTTACTTCAAACGTCTAATCCGAGAAGCAGCGCTTAAACATGACTGTTTTGCCACTTTTATGGCCAAACCAATCGCTCAAGAGCCCGGTTCCGCTATGCATATCCACCATTCCTTCTTGGATTCAGAAGGGCAAAATATCTTTGTCGGCCCACAGGGTGGGGAGACAGATATTTTCTATCACATGATCGCCGGCCTACAAAACCATCTCCCCTCAGTGATCGCCATGCTGGCGCCTTATGTTAATAGCTACCGGCGCTACGTCAAAGATCACGCGGCACCCATTAACCTTGAATGGGCACGCGACAATCGCACTACCGGCATTCGCATTCCCTTGTCAGACCCGCAGGCGCGCAGAATTGAAAATCGTTTGGCAGGTATGGATTGCAACCCCTATCTCGGTATTGCCGCATCTTTAGCCTGTTGCTACCTCGGGCTGGAAGATCAGGAGCGCCCTGACAAACAATATCGTGGCGATGCCTATGATGGCGAAGAAGCAATTCCCTACGACCTATTCACAGCTCTTGATTTATTCGACAAAGCTAAGCGCATGCATGAGGTGCTCGACCCAGAATTTGCCCGGGTATATTCCATTGTGAAACGCACAGAGTATAGCGAGTTTCTGCAGGTAATATCACCTTGGGAGCGTGAGCACCTTTTGCTTAATGTCTAACTTTCTTTATGCAAACGACCGCCGCGCCACCTACCCATCTAGCTGGTACGCCGAAAGCGTAGATGAGACGACCCGCCGCACGCGCCTAGATATGCCGGTATCCTGCGATGTCTGTATAATTGGAGCTGGTTTTACAGGATTGTCCACTGCCTTACATCTGGCGCAAAAAGGCTTCACCGTCATAGTTATTGAGGCCCACCGCGTTGGGTTTGGAGCTTCCGGACGCAATGGTGGCCAAATGGGCTCTGGTTTAAACTACGACCAACAAAAGTTAGAAAAGGCTATGGGCAGAGATGCGGCACATCAGCTGTGGGAAATGACCCAAGAGGCAAAATCTCTAACCCGTAGCCTGATAGCCCAATATGCTCCTGAATCAGGTTACAAGCCCGGAGTGGCCGAGGCCTCTTTCAGCCAAAAAGACAGCGACGCTAGCCATGCTAAAGCAGATTATTTGGCAAAGCACTACGGCTATACTGAAATTGAATGCCTCGACAAGTCCGCGGTTTTAAACTTAATCAAGTCCTCACGCTACAGTGGGGGTATTTTAGATTGGGGTGCTGGACACCTACACCCTCTGCGCTACTCTCTGGGCTTGGCTAAGGCAGCCGAAGCAGCCGGAACCATCATATATGAAGGCAGTGCAGTGGAGCAGGTCCAAGACGGAACGCCCTCTATCGTACACACTAAGCACGGTCAGGTGAAAGCAGGCTATGTAGTTCACGCCACCAACGGCTATCATGGCAGCCTCAACCATAAGCAGGCCACGCGGGTGCTGCCCATCAACAACTACCTGGTTGCCACAGCTCCACTTACCGATCCACAATCCGTCTTAACCAAAAACATCGCCGTGGCCGATAATCGTTTTGTTTTGAATTATTACCGCCTCAGTCATGATAATCGGCTGATCTTCGGAGGTGGTGAAAGCTATGGCACTAAATTCCCTCGTGATATTTTTTCCAAGGTTCGCCGCCCCCTCACTGAAATCTTTCCGCAGCTAAAAGATGTGGAACTGACCCATGCCTGGGGTGGGACCCTTGGTATCACAACAACCCGCCTGCCAATGTTCGCACGCGTTGGATCGCATCAGCTCACAGCCTCAGGCTATTCTGGCCATGGAGTCGCTATGGCAGGGTTTGCTGGGCTAGTGCTGGCCGAAACCATTGCTGGCAATGCCTCGCGGTTTGATCTTTTATCCAAGCTACCCGGCCCAGCCTTTCCAGGCGGTCAAGCCTTGAGGAGCCCAATTATGACTTTAGCCATGACATGGTTCTCTCTGCGCGATAAGCTAGGCGTATGATTATTTTACAGAGCGCCCCTCGCTATAGATGTCCCAAAGCCACAACTATTACTGGTTGGTTTACAGTGGCCAATGGCAAATGGGCTTGGGCCGGCGCGCCACCGCGTTTAAAGGGGCGTTTTGCCAACTGTTAATCGGCCAAATCCTTCTGGCCAAAATACTCCCGCCAGAGCCCACAGGCACTGGCCATAATTCTCAAAGGTCACCCAATGAAAGACCAATCTCCCAACAGCTGGGAAGCCCGGGCTGACGCCCATGCCTTCTACGGCTTTACTGATTTGCCAACGATTGAAAGTCGTGGTGCAACCGTCCTAACACATGGCGAAGGGCCCTATGTATTTGACGTGCATGGCCGTAAGTTTCTCGATGCAAATTCAGGGCTTTGGAATATGGTGGCAGGTTTTGATCATGCTGGCATCGCCCAAGCAGCCAAAGATCAGTATGATCGCTTCCCTGGCTATCACGCCTTTTTTGGACGCATGTCAGATCAAACTGTGATGCTATCTGAAAAGCTTGTGGAAGTATCACCATTCGACACTGGTAAAGTTTTTTATACAAACTCAGGATCAGAAGCGAATGATACGATGGTCAAAATGCTCTGGTTTCTCCATGGCTCAGAAGGTAACGCAGAACGGCGTAAGATCATCACTCGCAAAAATGCCTATCACGGAGTGACTGCGGTTTCTGCTTCCATGACCGGCAAACCTTACAATGCAGTTTTTGGCCTACCCCTACCAGGATTTTTGCATCTGACATGCCCCCACTATTGGCGCGAAGGTCGTCCCGGTGAAACTGAGGCTCAGTTTACCGTCAGACTTGCCAAAGAGCTGGAGGATATGATCCTTAACGAGGGTGCAGAAACCATCGGAGGCTTCTTCGCTGAGCCAGTTCTTGGGGCTGGTGGGGTTATCCCACCCCCCACAGGGTATTTTCAAGCCATACAACCCGTTTTGAAAAAGTACGGCATTCCACTTATCTCAGATGAAGTTATTTGCGGCTTTGGACGCACTGGGCATACTTGGGGCTGCGAAGCATATAACTTCATACCAGACGCGATCATCAGCTCAAAAAACTTAACCGCAGGGTATTTTCCAATGGGTGCTGTAATCTTAGGCCCAGAACTGACCAACCGCCTCCAAGCGGCCTCTGAAGCTATTGAGGAATTTCCTCACGGGTTCACAGCTTCAGGTCATCCAGTCGGATCTGCAATTGCACTCAAAGCAATTGATGTGATTATGAATGAAGGTCTGGCTGAAAATGTAAGACAGCTAACGCCTTACTTTGAAACCCATATGCAGCGGTTATTAGAACATCCAAATATCGGCGAGGCTCGCGGTAAAGGTCTGATGGGCGCTTTAGAAGCGGTACAGGATAAATCCAATAAAATACCCTTTGCATCCAATCTTTCAGTGAGCGAACGGATTGCCAACACATGCACAGATCACGGTTTGATTTGTAGGCCTTTGGGCCAATCGATCGTCTTATGCCCCTCGTTTGTCTTCACTGAAAGCCATATCGATGAAATGTTTGAAAAGCTTGAGGCGGCCTTGAAGCAGGTCTTCGCTGAGGTTGCATAGACTTTGGGCGGGGCCCGTCCCCGCCCTTGGCTCCAACTTATAGTTTAGAAAGTTTTTCCTGCAGAGCCGCCAATTGTGATTTTATATCTGCCAAATCATCCGACGGCTGACTTTTACCAGGCTTAGTAGATCCTGAAAGCCCACCCGTCATAGCCTTCATAAACGCTTCTTGTTGCGCCATCATAATATCGAACCCTGGGATTGCCACCGCCGGATTGACCACATTTAGATTTTCCATCGCCTTGGATTGTCCATCACGCAAAATCTCAAAGCTTGCAGCTAAAAATTGCGGGACAACAGAGGTGGCTTGGTTGCCATAAGAGCGTACCAAGTCTGTTAAAACCTCTACCGGTAGAACGTTTTCCCCACGCCTTTCGTAGTCAGCTACAATCTGTAGTAAATATTGCCGAGTCAGATCATCACCAGATTTCAGATCAATGATTTGCACTTCACGGCCACCACGAATAAAATCTGCAATGTCAGCTAATGTAATATAATCACTAGCTTCTGTATTGTACAATCTTCGGCTAGCATAGCGTTTGATCAAAAGAAGTTTGGTTTTTTCGGTCATATCTAGCCCTTTTGTAGCAGCGACTCACCAAAAATTTGCGGCATTGCGGCAACTATATGCAAATGCAGCACAAAAAGAAAGGAGACGCAATATCAGACTGTTGATGGTGAAATCCGTTGATAGGAAACAAAATTTTCCAAGTCCTTGTAGGCTATGACATAATATTTTGAAACCTTTGCCAATCTCTCACGAAGAGTACTGGCACAGGTTGCGTAAAATGTGACACTGTGGGCACAGAGCGCGGCACGCGCTGAGGAAAGAAAAAGAAATGTTGCGCGATATGTCCCACGCCAAGCCAACAGATGATACCATAGCAATCCTAGAGACAGCGAGCCAGCTTCGAAACTTGGGCTGGGGTGCGTATTTTTGGGACCAGGTGGAGGCCGCCGAATTAGAACAATCTCCTCCAGCGCGCATTACCCAGGTGCACCGCAACACACTACACATCCAAGGCGCCAATCTTGACCTAATGATCCCATCGCTCCACGATGTGACTGTCGGGGACTGGTTGCTCTTCAACCGCGAAGATCCCCGCTCCAGCCAATTGTTGGAGCGTAAAAGCCTGATAAAACGTCGCGCACCGGGTCATGATCGCAAAGAGCAATTAATCGCTGCGAACTTAGACACCGCTTTTATTGTATCATCCTGCAATAATGATTTCAGCGTGGCCCGGTTAGAACGTTACATCGCCATGGCTCACGAGGCCGATGTGACGCCCGTCATCGTATTAACTAAAATCGATTTGGCTAAAAATATAGTAGAGTTTGTCTCAAAAGCCCAAGCCATTTCCAAACGTGTGGCCGTGGTCAGCTTGAACGCAAGGGACCCCTCCGCTAGCAGCTATCTGTTTCAATGGTGTCAGCCCGGCCAAACCGTAGCATTTCTGGGCTCATCTGGGGTTGGAAAATCTACCTTAGCCAATACTTTGGCCGGCAATGAAACAATCGAAACCCAAGAGGTACGCGCCTCCGACGACAAGGGCCGGCACACCACCACAGGGCGGCAATTACACATTATGCCCTCCGGTTGCGCAGTACTAGATACGCCTGGTATGCGAGAATTACAGCTCACAGATGTCTCCATAGGGCTGGAAGAAACCTTCGCAGATCTACATGCATTGCGGCAAAATTGCAGATTCAATGATTGCGCCCATGACAAAGAACCGGACTGTGCGGTTCAAGCAGCTATTACCAGTGGTAAGGTTGACGTGCCCCGCATGCAGCGTTGGCTCAAGCTTGTCGCAGAGGATGTCGAAAACACCAAAATTTTAGCTAAGCGACGGATGCGCGAAAAGTCTAAAAACAAAAATGTGAAAAGCGTCCGGAAACACAGTCTTAAAAAATAAACAGCTTGAAAACTATCCCAACCAAGCCCGGAGTGCTGAAATGGTTGCCTCAGGCTGCTCCAAAGTAGGCAGGTGGCCAGCATTCTCGATCACCACCAGCTCGGCCGGCGCGATCAATTCAGCCATAAATGTGTGACGCTTGGGTAATGTTATCTGATCCTGCGCACCACAGAGTACTAAGGTTGGACATTTTATATTGCATAGCAAGGATTGCTGATCACGGCGTTTCTGCAAGGCGCGAGACTGGCGCGCAAACACCTCTGGACCCAAAGACAATGCCATATCAACCATCAACTCAAAAATATGGGCCTTAAAAGGGGTATCAGCCAAACAGTTAGGGAGCAGCTCTTCGCGCATAACCTGTTCTAGCCGCCCAGTCTTCGCCGCGATGATCTGCGGCTCACGCTCCGCTGCACGCACTGGTGTTTCAGACAAAGGATTAGTGTCCATTAGGCAAAGGCGGCTCACCCGATCCGGGGCGCGACGAATTATCTCCATCGCTACTATACCACCCATAGATAACCCGCATAGGGCAAACCGATGCGGGGTCATATCCAATATAGTGCTAGCAATCTCTTCTATCCGCTCACCCAAATGCACAGGTGCCACCATCACGGCACGCTCATGCGATAGCCCGTCAATTTGAGGGGCGAACAGCCGCGCATCACACATCATGCCTGGCAAGAATACAATTGGTTCAGAGTTCATCTTTCTATTGTGTCAAGTTTTCCTACGGTTGCCAAGATCAAGACATCCAGCATACCCACAATTTTCTATTATTTTTACACACTTAGCCAATCACACAGCCGAAGTGTAGAATTTTGGATGAAGCCCCAAGATGAAGCTAATCTTGAAGGTTCATGCAAGCCGATCAACCACTCATCGCGATCATTTCAGATAGGCCAATCTCTGCGAACGCTGAAACAGGATAAGCCTGAGAAATGGCCGCTGCAGCCTCCATGTTAGTAGCTTCAACAATCAAAATACCAATGGCTGGGACACCTCCATCTTAGACGCCATCGGGGCCAACCGTTTTAGATCGTTGCAAGGCGTGGCCGGATGTACAAACGCATCACCCAAGCTATTCCTCCAGACCATCCATCTGCCCATATGAGCTTTACCCTCTTCCACGGTTGGCAACTGTGGTCGTACAAAATATATGGTCAAAATTTGAGACGTGTTAATATCCCTAAAAGGTTATGTCCGTCGCTCAATGGCATCGATCACATTCAAAATTGTGGCTTCAGTCAATGCCAATTCATTTGACGCAGAAAAGCGGTGATCGGCACCTTTAAGCAAAAGCAACTGGACGTCTGGACCCTTAATATGGGCAAAGAGTTTATTAGCGAGCTCAACAGAAACATCTTCGTCTTCATCCCCTTGCAACAATCGGATTGGGAATGAAAACTCAAGCGGCTTGCGGAGTAACAAGTGCGCACGGCCATCGTCAATCAAGCGTTTACTAATCGGATAAGGGTCACCATAATTAGAAGGAATATATACCACTCCCTCCTGCGTTAGACATTTGCGAATATCCGCGTTGAAACTCGCCCAGAACCCATCCTCCGTAAAGTCTGGAGCCGCGGCGATGGTAATCAACCCTGCCACACGCGCAGGAACCCGTTGCGCTATCAACAGCGATATCCAACCACCCATAGAAGACCCAACCAAAATCTGTGGCCCATGCGTAAGCGTCTCAATCAACACCTGCGCATCCTCAGCCCAATCGCCAATGCATCCATCGATGAAGGCCTCCGATGACGCACCGTGCCCCGAATAATCAAATCGTAAAAACGCACGGCCCTGTGCTTGGCACCAGCTTTCAAGATGCAGCGCTTTGGTGCCCGACATATCCGACATAAACCCACCTAGGAACACCAAGCCCGGGCCTGCACCAGACGTCTGCACATAGGCAAGCTTGCGGCCTGTCTCAGTTGTCAAAAATTTCATTCGATTATAGCCTCAAGCAATTGATCATAGGCTAGTCAAGACAGGCCGCATTCCAAAGGTCTTTCAGACCTCCATCCCCTTCACATTCAGCGCCTGTGTCATAATCGTCGCAATCCCTCAGGCTTCGGCAGTTGACAGCAAAAATCAAAAGCGCCAAACACTCCGAAAACCTTATACCCGCAACCGGGCGTTTCGTAGGCGCCAAACTGACGAGGAGTACCCTTGATGGCTCAGATCTCACTCACACTTCCTGATAATTCTATTCGCAAATATGAAGTTGGCGTAACGGCCGCTGATGTTGCAACCGATATTGCATCGTCGTTGGCCAAGAAAGCAATTTCAGCCACCGTTGGCGGTGAGCATTTTGATTTAGCTTGGCCGATTGAAGTAGATTCAACCATTGCTATCCACACCATGAAAGACGAACTTAAAGCTGACGAACTGATCCGCCACGATCTGGCCCATGTAATGGCTTATGCAGTGCAAGAAATTTGGCCAGATGTGCAAGTGACAATTGGACCAGTGATCAAAGATGGCTGGTATTATGATTTTGACCGCAAAGAGCCCTTCACACATGAAGACCTAAATATCATCGAAAAGAAGATGAAAGACATCATTAACCGCCGTGATCCCGTACGTACCGAAATTTGGG
>Ga0308006_10000894_pt1 | contig 10719 bp, 19 predicted proteins | sample Neamet69_FD_203150 | JGI IMG/M metagenome (GOLD analysis project Ga0308006, IMG submission 203150) | Marine microbial communities from water near the shore, Antarctic Ocean - #69 | ecosystem: Environmental > Aquatic > Marine > Unclassified | place: Southern Ocean | collected 2014-06-07 | reverse complement strand
GCCAATGCCACGGATTCCGCCAGCATTGATACCAATGCCAGCTTTCTTAGATATGTAGCGAACGACAGACGTAGCCGTTGCGTTAATCGAACCGAGGGAGTCGCCGGATTCAATGAGCACACAAGAGGAGAACTGTCTAGTAGGAGTTCTAACCCCAGCCATAATTGGTGTAGGTAATGAAATGTAGAATTGAGAAACTGCATCGTAAAAGTCTTTAACATACTTCATCCTTGTATCATTTGGGTAATTTTGAAATAATGTAGCTGATATCATCATATACAAAATTTGCGGTGTCTCGTATATCTCTTTAGTCTTTCTATTCTGTACAAGATATTTACCACGGAATTGTTCCATACCAACATACGTGAATGTATTATCACGGTCATGCTTAATGAAGTCTTCCATCTTATCAAATTCAGCAGGAGTGTAACTATCTAATATAGCTTTATCATATACACCACGCTCGATGTTATCATTAACAACTTCAAACAAATGCTTTGGTACATATCCACCGAATACTTCTTTACGAATTTTGTAATTGATTAAGCGAGCAGCTACAAATTGATAATTAGGTGTTGCTTCTGAAATTAATTCTGAAGATGATTTAATCAATAATTCATGAATTTCATCAGAAGGTATTGAGTTATATAATTGAATGTTAGAGCGTAATTCAATTTCTGATACAGATACACCAGAAATTAATTCACAAGCCCAATCAAGGATCCTATGAATCTTCTCTAATTCAAAGCCTTCTTTATTACCATCTCGTTTAGTAATTAAAATGTCGTTCATTTCTTTTCCTCAAAGTACGTCTTGTATGCAATAATAATATTCTTTTGGTCCTTTATATATCTCTTTAATTCTGCAAAGTTTATAGACATAGCTTCATATCCTTTATCTGTTACTGCAAAATATACTCGTTCCTCTACATCTAGCTTTTCGAACTCTGCATCAGAAGTACCAGGAGTGATGATAACAATTTCCATATCCATCCATTCAACAGGTACAGGACTCAAGAATTCAATTGTTGGATCATCATATTCTGGAATAGGACAATCAATTGCTATCACAGGAGGTGCTTTAGGAAATACTGAACATGCTGTCATACTTAATGCAGCAGCAGCTAAAATTAACTTCTTCATTCTGCTACCTCTTCTGTAACGACAACATCTTCAATCACTACTTCAGACGTTAGTTCACGTACATCAGCACCAAGTGCTTTTGTAGCTTTATTAACAATCTTAGAAATGAGAGCAGGCTTTGCAGCAGCTAATACACCTAGATCACGTTCTTTGCCAGACGAACTGACATTGAACTTGTTCCGTAGAGCGTTAACTTCTGCAGCATTCTCACGAGATGATTTTACTAGACCAGATTGTACATCTTGAAGCAAGGTCATATTGTCATTGATATTACTAATGACTTCTGATTGCTTTGTGATGAACTCCGATTGAATTTGCATAGCAGCATCTGATTGAGCCACTTGGACTTGCAAGTTATTGATCCGCTTTTGCGATTCAGTGTAATACCAATAACCGGCACCGGCTACTGTTATAATTCCACCGATCGCCAGCATTTGAAGACCTGATGTTATTCCCATAATGTAATTCCCGCTGTTTATATTCTACTAGATTATGGTACTATTATAGCGTATATTCAGATAAAAGTAAACAGCTAATTTGATTTATTTTGCAGAACGTCTACGAATAGATCTCATAGCACCCGTAGTAGAGTCCTTTAAGATTATTGTATTGTTTGGCTGCTTTCTAGCATAGTCGTGGATTGCTTTTTGATTTGAATCCGCTAGGTCTAGATACTTGCTCCAGCGTTCAAACTTATTACGGCCTGTGCTGAATTTATTGAAGGTTTCAGATGGTACTGTGAAAGCCTTGTACTTCTTGATGACTCCACCAAGAGGTTTATCTTTCTGCGCAACACCGCCTGATTTGTTAGTAGGTTCGCTCATCGTCTTAGATCTCTTGCTGTTACTTGTACAAATTGCTTAGTAGCAATATGCTCTACGTTGTATACATTCATACCGAAGATAGACCCAACAATTTCTTCATTACCATGTGCAATAACTTTTGATTCAGCCATTGCAATCTCTTCACCAGTAGATGGTAGCATGATGTTATTAACTAACGTATATACGCCAGGAAGCAATTCATGATTGTCACCAATGATATAAGACTCATTGATATCTTCTAGTTCTAGTTCGAAATCAATATCACCAAGCGCTTCAAGGATCTGTGATTCATTCATCTTAGTCTCTTCCTTAATTAGCCACAATGCAGCTGCATAAGAACCAATCTTAGATTTACCACCAGGTACTTTATTCATCAATCTCTTGATCTTAAATACCAATCTATGAAACATTGTGTATACGTCTTTCTGATCAGAGTCTAATTCTTTAACTTTAAGTAAAGGAGTTCCTTCCTTATCTATAATGCCTAAACCAAAGGCAGGTGTATCTTCCCAAGGTGTCACGAGAAGCTTTAGGAATCTAAATGTGTATACTGTATCTGCTGCAGTAGATAAAAAGCTCATTAAATTTTACTCAATTCGTTTTTTAGGTATTCGTCTTCTTCAACGTCGACGTTCGGTATGTATGGCATATAGTTCAAGAATGATATAAAAGTAACTAGAACCGGCCATGAGGAACTAGATACTTTATGGAATAGCATGGCAGTGCACGACTCAACGTCGAAAACATTATATAATACGATTATATGATTAAGTATCAATCTAATCTGCAAATCATCTGGATTCTTATTATATCTCGTGAATAACTTCTTGAGATATTTGAATCTTAGAAGGTCCTCTCGAAACTCTTCTATAGATGTACACTGCGGGTTATTATAATATTTCCCTGCAAACAATTCAAAGTTACTAGCATCAAGGGAATCAAATAGAGACATAATTTAGTCCGTAATTACTTTTTAGCTTTCGAAGCTTTTACGCCATTAAACTCATCACATTCTGCTTTGGTAAACTTACCACACATTAACAATTCACCTGTAACCTTATGAGCGAATCCGCCTTCAGTTAGTTTACAGTTAACAGGTGCTCTTTTAAATTTTGCATTCATTTTGGTATTCCTTATTTTACTTTTTTAACGTCTAATACACCGGCATGCTTCCAAGCTTCTGGAACACCAAGGGCCTTAGCACCTTTCTTTAACGCTTCAGTAGTTCCACGAGCAACTACTTCTACACTATCTTTTAACTTCAAACCGTTAAACTTTTGCTTAACAGTAATAGTCCATTTTTCATGAGTAGCTTCACTAACTGATTCTTTTTTCTTACCTTTGCCGTACTTCTTGTACATGCTCATTTCTTCGTCTTTCTCGTTATCACCTTCCCAATTAGCGTCTACATAATCGTAGAACTTCTTCTTGTTATCGCCTTTAAGATCAGCAATAGATGATGCTCCGAACTTCTTTAATGCTTTAGCGAAGAATGCTTTGTATTCTGCACCATCGCCCTTTTCATCCTTATCTGCTGCTTCAATCATTTGTTTGAATGTCTTCATGTGTGGGTTCCTTAATTTCTATCTTGCGCATTGGGTGCGGATTGATTTAATGGTGTTTTTATAATTGGATTAGGTGCACTATTCATAGTGACGGCTCCAACAACAATTGCAATTATAACAGCCCAGAAAATTCTGGATATGATAACAACTTTAACTTCATTTGAATTTGATTTAATATCTACACGGTCGATCTTACCTTCAGTGTATTCCATACGTTTCAATATATGTCTAATCTCTTCTTCAGTAGCAAGTTGCTTTTCTTCTACTCGTGCAATAGCCACCATAAAATCCGTTAACTTGTCTATCTTTTCTTCTATACGATCTAGACGCTTGTGTGCTGCATTAGCTACTGTATCAGTCATCGACTTTCTCCACTGTATCAATCCACTTACGTAGTGATCTTCCGTCATTAGTTTTTAATATAATGTAGTTAGATCCGAGGTGTGATACTGTACCTACTTCGTCTGATTCCTTAACAACAACCATGTCGCCAATTGCAAATAAATTACCATTAATGTAATCTTCTCTGGACTCAGATACTGATTCTAGTTGAATGTGCTTTCTATATGTATATGATTCTTTAAGACCCATACCTGAACGTACGGCATTGAATAGCTTCTTATCATCTTTAAATGACTTAGGCAGTCCTTTCTTAAACAATTCTAGATCATTTGCTTCTGCTGCGGCTCTCATCTTAGATGCAGACATACCTGAAACGCCTTCAGAGTCTGGATCACGTTCGCCTGCAGAGATGATGTTTACACCACCTTCAAAGTTATAGAAACCGTGACGAGCTTTAACGCCATTGTACTTGTTAGTTAATGCATCAAATTCGTTCACACGATCTGATCCAACAACCATTGATACTTTAGTGAATCCATCTTCATACAGCTTGACAAGGACGTCTATAGCCGTTTTAACACCCTTATCATGGATAATGCTACGTGCATGCTTCGGAAACATCTTCCGCATAAACTTAACTTTATCATCGTATGCAAGAGGATTCTTTTTCTTATCGTTAGTCTGAGATGAGTATATACGATATACATCACCACCCTTAGAGGATTTAGCTAACACGTCTAATAACTTCTCATGACCCACAGTCGGCGGATTAAACCGGCCGAAAGTAAAGACAACGCCAGACGATGCCTCCGTAAGGTATTCATTAAATGACTTAAACATTGACATGCTATTAACCTTTGTTTTTCTTCAGCTTATCTTTATCCATCTGACGAATCTTAGGAAGAAGCTTTTTAGCAATACGGTCGATAGCACCTTTCTTCTTATCTACTTGCTTTTCGATATTTTGGCGCTGCGCAAAAGACAATTCAGACTTATCCTTACCCTTAGTTAATTTCTTAACCAAAAGATTACGTGCATGCTTACGAGCACGCTTCATCAAGGTATCTTTGTCTGCAAGTTTACGAGAGGCTTTCTTACGGCCCAACTTAATCTTTGCTTTATTCTTTCGAAATGATTGTTTCATTTTTAGACGCTGTGCCATAGTTTTGGCTTCATCTAAACTCTCAATAATATACTCGTTAAACTCTATCATGAGTACTTAATCCCATTTAATTTATTGTGGTGTTAGTAGTATTTATACGTACTATTATGTTGAACTTTCCCAACCCTTTATGATTGAAGGATCAAAATTATTCTTTGAGAACTCCATTCTATCTACCAATTTAACGGCAGAACCTGATAGATGATCAATAGCAACAAATCCTTCTGGGGATGTTACTTTAAATCCATCTGCAGTCTTAACAAATGTTGATATACCACCAACCTCTGCTAGCTTTTTGATTAACATTAACTTTGCTTCTACAATGTAGTTCTGTAGATCGAATATTAGTTTAAGATTAGCTTTATTGGATGTCGAGAAGAATGCAAGTATAGCATCACGTTTTACTGTCTGTGATGTCTTGCCTTTCTCTGATTTACGCTTATCAATCTCTTTCTGGAAACGAGCGTTAACCCATACAATTAGTTCTGCTACGTGCTTTGTTGTATTAGTAATACGTTTGCCGTTACGAACTTTAGTGTTGTTGAATGTGTTGAGTAGGAGGTTTAATTCGTTGTTGCTCTCAATCTCTTTAAGAGTTCCAGCGGCAATCTTTTGGAATACTTTACCAGCATTAGATAAATGCGAGGTTAATAGCTTTGTTTCTTTATTAGTGAATGTAGCAAGTCCTGACATATCAGGCAGATCAGCAGAGATGCTCCATACAGAAGGTACTGTCTTTAGCTTTGATACGTCCACACCAAATGATGCTGACATAGCTTCTAATGAACTACCCGTATAAGTTGTATGCCAAACCACACCAATATTAGCTTTCTTTAATGTGGCTGCTAGCTTCGATTCAGCTGGAACAGCATAGGCGATAGTGTTAGGATGCATTGTAATGTATTTCTTACCGTCAATAACAGACTTCTTTAGGTCGCCCTTAGTATACATGATATCACCTTGAATGACACCTTTAATTCCTAACTTAGGGAATTCTTTTAATGCCATCTTCAGCTTCTCGCCTAGACCAGGACCATGGTTCTCGTCTACGTCAGCATCGGTATAATTTAGCTTTGGATTCTTATTGAATATGGATTTAGATCCTACAAAGAACTTTCCATTCTCTGGATTGATGCCAGCAAATACTGCAGGAGCACCATCCCATTTAACAGTAACATCAGTCTTGGCTTTAGTATGACCAGCTAACATATCTCGTAATGAACGCAATGCAAGGATTGCTTCACGAGCTCCTTTCACACCACCATCAAGCACAAGATCCTCAATATGAGTCATATGAGTATTCTTTGCTTCTTGTATTAAGTGTTCGCTCATCGATATCATTATATTTCCTTTAACTTACGTCTTGTATTCATGTACGCAACAGGATAGATTCCTGCTCTGATGTTCTTTACTTCAACACCCTTAGGCGACATTACTTTACGTCCAGATCTAAATGTAGCTCCGAACACTGCAGTAAACTTACCTATCTTGGCCCACTTAACATCACCATTAATGTGAATGCTCTCTGAGAAGTCTAAAGTATACTTCCCTTTCTTGCCAATTAGCAACGGATTTCCTTGTCCAATACAATGACAATTATCTCTTGCAAATGCACCACCATATCCTGGTCCGTACACAGATGCGTTAATTAGCCTTGGATCTTTGATAACTCTGTAGTATGCATCACCAGACTTTGGCTTATCAGTCTTATATACAGCAGCTAGATCATTAACGAATGCTTCAATCTCTTTGTGCTTTAGACCTGATTTGATGGAGATACCACCATATTGACTGAAGCCTTTAGCGCCACCTTCTTTCTTATGAGAGATAAAACCTACTTCTTTACCACTACTATTGATCAATGCAATATCTGCTTTAGGATCGCCTTTGATGTGATCTGATGAAGCAGTTACGACATCTGCAACAGTAAACTTTCCAATCTTAACTGAGATGCCTTTGTTGCCATTAGCCATTACTGCTTTTCTGATATAACCATCAAGGTCGCTTGTAGCAAGTATCTCTGCATCCATTGCTTTGAATCCAGAAGGCTTTCTTACATGCTTAATGTGGATGTAACCGATAGATGTATGTAATGCTGGATTACCATCGATGTCATACACTTTCTTAGAAAGTAGTCTGAATGTAGTACCAGCTTGTGTAACAGAAGTTTGGATACCATTCTGATCATATACAGGAACGTCTTTCTTTTTGTTCTCTATAGAATAATCTATGGTTAATGCCTTAGGATTATCGATAACATATTTCTTGATGTTCGGTGTGCCATTGGTAGACTTACCTACTAACGTTGCCTCCGAGATGTACCCTATAAATGTCTGCATGTATATTCCGTAATGATATCGTTTTGTATATTTATATAAATTAAAATTGCATAAAAAAAGGGCCCTAGAAGGCCCCTTAACACGTTTAAGGAGCCCTGTAGAGCTCCATTTGGTTATGTGTATTTAACGTCGTGTGCTTTACCATCACCATACGAACCATCATAGTCGTGTAGTGATTCAGCATCGAAGCTAAGATATTGACCGATACGAGTACCAGGAGCAATCTTCATTGGTCCACAAGTGATATGCATTACTGCTGCCATCACTCCATCATATCCTGTGTCATATAGTCCTGAAGTTAAGAATACACCATTACGGTTCAGAGTAGAACGAGTGATAACAAATCCTGCTTCATCCTTTCCTACTTTAATCTTATTCTCCATGATAACTTCATAATGACCTTCTGGTAGATTGAAGATACCATGACGATTAAGCTCGCATGGATCAGATCCCCGATGGACCTTATTCTCTTCATCGATTTCAAATGTGTTCTTTGAAATACGAAACACCTTACCAATTCGAAGATCAACTGCGTTCGGTTGAACGTCACCTTCCTGAATGGCAGACAGCTCTGAAGTAGAACTACCGCCCCCAATATTCTTCATACTCATTAAACTTCATCCTTTGTGTCATGCATCATTAAAATAATGTAATGGATTGCTTTTAACAAATCCTTACGGTTATACCCATCCTTCTTCCCAAAGCGTCCTAGATACTTAATAGCAGTATCACGTGCTGTTGTATCCAATGACCCTAATGACTTCCATACATCGATGATTTGAAGATCATCCCCTTGCACATAGTGCTGGTTGTATGTTGAGTTTACATAGTCTGTAATCTCTTTGAGGATATCACCCTCGTCATATTTGTAATTAATATCCGCCACTCAAACTCTCCATCATTTTGTCAATCACATAGATGTTAGTTGCACAATGAGACACTAGATCTAATGCCCTCGATGAATCACAACCAATCAACTTATAATCAAAATCTACTTCTAATTCAAATTTACCATCCACCAAACCAGTAGGTGAGTTGTCAAACTTGATACTATTTAATCCAGCCCAAATAGCAGCCGAACTATCCCATGTGTCAATCAAATCTATATAACGAGCAAGTAATTCGATCTCATTAGGACCATCAACCATACCCAGTAAGTGAATCATCTTACCATTGTCTACAATCTTCTGAAGGATTCCACGTTCATCCAACATATTCATAAACTTCCAACGAGATAAGAATCGTTGTAACTTGTTATTCTTCTCTACACCAAATGCATTAGGAATAGCAAGAATAGAGAATCCAATGTAATCTACATGTTCAGATTCTGATGCCCACTCAAATGCATTAAGCAATCCTTCGATATCACCGATCTCTGATTGTGGAACAAAGAACGTACCAAAGCCTGCCTCACGTAATTGTGGAGCCATTTCAACAGCTGCTTGGATTGTTTTAGAGTGATGCTCTGTAGGATAGTCTGACATAACAATGTAGTCAGCATTGACTTTAGTTCCCATCTCGATTAACTTATCAGATGGATACATTGGTCGACCCTGCTTGAACATTTCAAATGCAGAGTTATCCATGATGTTAACTACATCAAGGCCTTCACATTTATCAGCATACCACTTAGTGTATACTTTATCTGTTTCGACAAGATGTGCTAGTGTTAGATGAAATTCACGATCACCAACAAGGATGTCCAATAGATGAGGATCACCAGGACAGATATGTGCGAATGTTGCCATTATAAACTTACTCCATAATAAAAGGCACCGAAGTGCCTATTTTAAATTAATCACCCATAGCTTGAGATACTAGATCATCCCAATACTTCTTAGCATTAGCAGCACCAAACTTCTTGGTAAACTCTTTCTTCAACTTCTCGTGATCATGCTTAGTATTTTCCATACCATAGATAACCCAACCGATCATAGTTGCGATCTCTTTGTTTGAAGCTTCGTTTAATTCTGATACAACATCCGTATACGTTTTGCTCATGACTCTTTACTCTTAATTAATAGTTACTTTATTTATATGATTACGGTTCGTATGTAGCAAAAGAACCGTTCTCTCTGTCTTCCGATACGTCTATTATAACACGTCTACCTGGATAAGTCAACGATATTTGTTCAGCTAATTCATCTGATAACATCTCACATGACATATGATCAATTTGTAATACATCACCAGCATACAGAGCTTCACACCAACGTTTGAATTGAATAAACTCAACATCACGATCATCATGAAACACTTCTAGCTGCACTTTGAAATGAAAGATATGTCTATGAGCATAACCTAGAAAGTTAACATCATCCAAACGTTCATTCAATGCTGCATCAGGATAACGATGAATACCTTCCTTTTGAAAAGTTACCCATACAAAATTATCAACTTTATTCATTATTCATATACCTCATACATATATACGCCACGTCCAGTAACAATATCAGCTTTTGGGTCATCATAACGACCATATCTCTCAGAAGTAGCCACTGGATTATAATCCTTATTATATTCAGGCATATACTTATTAATAAGATCACGCTCAAGTTCTTCTACTTCACGCTGGGTTCTATCATCTTTAGTAACCAACCAGCTGAACTTTCCTTCAGACAACTCATTCTCAAGCCCAAGCCGAAACTTAGTCATTGAGTAGTTCTTATCTCTAGCTCCGCGATGGTTCTTCTCAAGATTATCTAAGCCGCACATAGTACTTCCAATATAAACTTTATTCATAATATAATTCCTATTTGATTACTTTAGTATCTTTATTCAAAGCTAGATTAGCTGCAATGAAGTCTAACTTAGGAGCATTAGATCCATTCACAGCCTTAGTGAACTTAACTACATTCTCGTTGAATTTACCTTTATGGTCAAACTCATCGATTGCACCTAATAATAAATCACGCTTTGTTTGAACATCTTTAGTTGCCCAAACTGCTTGTGCTACCTTATCAAAATCTTGCATAATAAAAAACCCTTCGTTAGTCAATATAGCTATTATACCATACTTTCCTCAGAAGGGCAACAGTTTTATCGATTTATATTTGCCATTACTTCACGTCGAAGACCACTATTCTGATCTCCAAATTGCCCAAGTACACAAGCTGTGACAGTAGAAGATGTAGTATCTTTAATGCCTCGTTGCGATACACAAGTATGAGCAGCTTCAATAACAACCATTACATCAGGAGAATCCGTGATGAATGCAATAGCATGTGCTATCTGTTGATTGAGACGTTCTTGTACTTGAGGACGTTGTGCAAAGTATTGTGTGATACGATTCAACTTAGAAAGACCTAATACCTTCTTACCTGGAATGTAAGCGATATGAGCCTT
>Ga0308006_10000889_pt1 | contig 10754 bp, 8 predicted proteins | sample Neamet69_FD_203150 | JGI IMG/M metagenome (GOLD analysis project Ga0308006, IMG submission 203150) | Marine microbial communities from water near the shore, Antarctic Ocean - #69 | ecosystem: Environmental > Aquatic > Marine > Unclassified | place: Southern Ocean | collected 2014-06-07 | reverse complement strand
ATACGTTTAATACGCACAAAAAGTATCAACGAGTTAGCCACTGCAGCGATATTTAAATGAGGTTAATGGTTTGGTTGTTTGTTAACAATTTCCCATTACGACCTCATTTAACTGTAACATTAATTTGGTACATTGATGCTGGTATAGTCTGATCTATGGATACCAAGCTTAACTGTAAGATAGTACTTTAAAACAAAAATAAGGAATAACTATGAAGAATTTCATTTACCCTGCAGCTAGCATACTTGCCTTGGTGGTGAGTGGCGTCGCAACTGCGGCGAGTTGCCCGCCTGCCACAGTGGCTGACCCTATGGGCGTTGGCCAAGGTGCTTTCCCACAGCAATATGAATTAGATGAATTTGAGTCTATCGGCAACTGTAGCGTGACCCTTAACGGTAACCCACAAGCTGCCGCACTCAATGCTACTATTAGAGGTAATAAAGCGTTACCTTCGCTATCTGAGCGCATACCTACCGAACCATTGGTAGTAGCTCCCTATGATTCCATTGGTTCTTACGGTGGAACGCTAGATGCGCTATCAAACGCAACAGAATCAGGCACCTCTGATTTTATGTCAACCCGTCACGTTAATCTTCTCAGATATTCTGACGATCTGACAACTATCGTTCCGATGGTTGCCAAAGGTTGGGAATGGAACGCCGATTTCACACAGTTGACGTTCTTTTTGCGCAAAGGTCATAAGTGGTCGGACGGAGCACCATTTACTGCTCATGATGTGAAGTTCTGGTATGACAATCTAGCGACGGATAGTAATGTTCGCGAAAAACCAAAGGATTATGTTCTTGTTGGTGGCGAAGTAATGAACCTTGTTGTGCTTAACCCCCAAACAATTCAGTTCAACCTTCCAAGCCCAAAACCTGGTCTACTCTCACACTTTGCCAACCATTATGCGCAGGGCTTCCAGCCTAAGCACTTTCTTGGTCAGTTCCATCCGGACGTAAGCCCCGGCGCGGACGCGCTAGCGAAGTCCCTAGGCTTTGAAAATGGTTATGCTGTGATCAAGAGTTACTATGGTAACTCTGATTGGATGGATACCCCATCTCCACTGCTGTCTGCTCCTGAACAAGTGGCAGGAATGCCCGCAGATACTATGCCAACTCTGGAAAGCCATATTATCACTCGAGAAAATACGGAAGGGCGCCATTTAGTTGCTAATCCTTATTATTTCCAGATTGATACTGCGGGTAACCAGCTGCCATACATCAATGAACAGGACGAATTGTATGTGGGTGAGCGGGAAGTTCGTCTTCTGAAGCTAGTTAACTCCGAAGTTGACTATAAGTCTCAGTCGCTGAACCTAGATTACGCACCATTACTCCTCGAAAATCAGGAAAAAGGTGATTTCACACTTGAACTAAGGCCTGAGATTGCCATGAGTACTTTTTCGTTCAATGTGACGTCGGATGATATGGAGAAACGTAAAGTATTTGGTGATCTGCGTTTCCGTCAAGCGATGTCAGTCGCAATGAACCGTGCAGAGATCAATGAAGTGGTCTACTTCGGTCTTGGTACTCCTCAGCAGTATACTGCATTCGCACCCTCGCCTAGTTTCATAAGTAAAGAAACTGAGCAATCATACGCGCAGTATGATCCAGATATGGCTAACGCCCTCCTAGATGAAATAGGAATGGTTGACATAGATGGTGATGGAATGCGTGAATTGCCAAACGGTGATCCTTTAGTGTTGAATATGCAGATTGCTACGCAGGGTGGATCTCTCAAGCTGGTTGAGGTTACGGGGCAAAATTGGCGTGACGTCGGTATCAACAACACGGTTAAGGAAGTGACAACGGATGAGTATCGTTCTGCGCAATCTTCTAATAGTCTTGATGTTACCTACTACGCGAAGGGTCAGCCTCTTGCTGTTATCCTTGGTATTTCAGAGCTGTTCCAACCTCCGTTTGACAACTACTTTAATCACACGTCAGGTATGTTGTGGGGACAGTATGTTGATACCAATGGAGCTGAAGGTGTGAAACCGCCTCAGTGGGTCTATGACTCTATGGCCGGCATTAATGCCTTCCAGTCTGCAATTGCTGGCTCTGACGAGTCTAATAAAATTGGTGAAGCTCTGGTTAAAACGGTGGTTGATAACCTATTGTTCATCGGCACTGTGAAGGCCGTTGCGCCAATTTATCGCACCAACAAACTGCAGAACTTTGCTGACTTTAAAACTCAGTCTTATGCGTACTACCGGACCTATCCGTACCGTGCGTCACAGTGGTGGTTAGACGAGTAAACCAATTACTCTGAAACGACAAATCCGTGGGCAGTATTGACTGTCTGCGGTTTTTTGATGGGCTAAAATAGCTCGAACCAATTCTCTGTGGATATATTCCAACATGTTGCAGTTCTCCAAATTTTTTGCCATCAGAGCTATGTTAGCGATCCTCACCCTAGTGATGGTGTCGTTTATAGTTTTTACTCTGATGGAGCTTGTTCCAGCCGATTGTGCCGAGCGGTATGTGGCATTTAAGAACTCTCAAGGATCCGTGATTACGCCGGAAGACATCCAAGTAGAACGTGTTCGCCTAGGTTTAGACCAACCCTATATTCAGCGCTGGGGCTCATGGATTATCAACGCCTTTCAAGGCGAATTTGGTAACAGTTGCATACTTCGCGTCGATATCGCCCAACTTTTGGGGCAAAAGTTTTGGCTAAGTCTTGGACTTTGCTTATCTGCTCTGCTGCTCGCTTACCTCATTGCGATTCCTGTTGGGATAATTGCAGCAACGTCTAAAAATGCGGTTTTGAATAACTCCTTACGCCTGGTGAGTTACCTGGGCTTGGCATTACCTAACTTTTTGTTAGCATTGATGATTATGTTGTTCTCTACAGTCTACTTTGGCGACAGTTTGACGGGCCTATTTTCGAAGGAATACCGTGATGCTGCTTGGTCTACAGATCGTGTGTTGGACTTTTTAGGCCATGCTTGGCTGCCCATCTTTATCCTTGGCTGGTCGGCGACAGCATTTGCAATCCAAACGGTGCGGGCCCTAATGTCAGATGAAATAGGGAAGCTTTATGTGACTGCAGCATCAGCGCGAGGCGTCTCTGGTAGCCGTTTATTAATGCGTTATCCAGCACGACATGCGCTTAGCCCTATTATCAACTCAGTAGGGTTTGATCTTAATCGTATATTTAACGAGTTGCCCATTGTTGCACTCATTTTAACCCTAACGGAGGCCGGCTCTTTGTTAATTGAGGCTCTGGCTCGTTCAAACGACCAACAACTTGCTGGGGCTATCATTTTTATGCTTACGGCCAGTATTGTGGCGCTTAACTTTGTGACTGACATTATTCTTGCGCTGACTGATCCGCGCATTCGCCGCAGCATTGTAGGGTAACGGATATGAGCAATATTACAGATACATCCCCGGCTGCAGATCAAAAACTCAAAGAAGCCTACTTTACCGCTTCTCAAGGGCAGCTGATATGGCAGAGGTTTAAACGAAATAAATCAGCTTTGGCAGGTGCCTGGGTTCTAATCATACTCATACTCTCTGGTATATTTTCTCCTTTTTTGACCCCTTATGATGCTTCGATCGCAGGGCGTGATAAGGACTATTTAAACGGTGCACCTCAGGTGCCCTCTTTTTGTGACGATAGTGGTTGTTCTTTGCGGCCGTTTATTTACACCTATGAGCGGACTCGCTCATTCAAAACTAACTTTCGCTGGGTGAGTGAGGAAAAAACAGGCCTAGAGGATCGTCGTTATGTGACCTTCTTCAGTAAGGGTATGGAATACACCTTTCTTGGGATTAAATTTGACCGTCATCTATATGGTGTCGATAAGGGGCAGATCCATATTTTTGGCACTGACTCGACAGGCAAGGATATTTTTTCTAGGACTCTTACAGCCGTTAACACTTCGATGGCTGTGGGTACCATTGGTGTTTTGATTGCATTTTTTTTGGCTTTACTTATTGGTGGGGTCTCAGGCTATTATGGTGGAAAAATAGATTCCGTTCTGCAAATGGTAACAGATACAGTAAGGACTATTCCCAATATTCCTTTGTTCATGGCATTGGCTGCATTTGTCCCTGATACGTGGAGCTCAGAGGAAAGGTTTTTCTTCATCTCGCTCGTGCTTGGTTTGATTGGCTGGACGACATTGGCACGACGTATTCGCACACATCTGCTTAGCGAACGAAATCAAGAATATGTTCTGGCAGCACAGCTGTGTGGAGCCTCTCCAAGTCATGTGATCCGGCGACATCTGTTGCCCAGTTTCACTAGTTATATTATTGTGGATTTAGTGATTTCCTTCCCCTATATGATTTTGTCTGAAACTGCACTAAGTTTTATAGGGCTGGGCCTGAAAGACCCTGTTAACTCGTTAGGGGTCATGCTGCAAAACGTGACCAGTGCTGATGTTCTATTAAATTATCAGTGGTACTTTATCCCAGTCATATTTTTCATTGTTTTGGTGCTAGCGTTTGTTTTTGTAGGTGATGGTTTACGCGATGCTGCTGACCCTTATGCGGATACTAACAAATGACACGTTTACTTGATGTAGAAAATCTAACCCTTGATTTCGATACGGATGAAGGCCGTATAACGGCTGTTGATGGCGTATCATTTAGCCTAGAAGCTGGGGAAATCATGGGTTTGGTGGGCGAAAGTGGTTCTGGAAAATCAGTCACAGCTAAGGCCTTGATGAAGCTCAATGCGAGTAATGCAATCTATGGCCAAAACACTAAAATAAGCCTAAATTTGGCTGATGGACCAGTGGATATCATGTCCTTGAGTACAGCCAAAGAGTTGAAAATTGTGCGTGGTGGAGCTATTTCCATGATCTTTCAAGAGCCCATGGCTAGTTTTGCTCCAGCCATTACCATTGGTGCTCAAATGGTGGAGCAGTTATTGATCCACACCAGCATGAGTGCCCTTAAGGCTCAAGAAGTCTCTATAGAAATGCTTAACAGAGTTGGAATTTCGGATGCCAGCACCCGATTTAAGCAATATGCGTTCGAGTTGTCTGGCGGTATGCGCCAAAGGGCAATGATAGCGATGGCGTTGTCTACTAATCCTAAGTTACTTATTGCTGATGAACCGACAACGGCCTTGGACGTAACCATTCAAGCGCAAGTGATAGATCTGATGAAGGATCTAGTGAAAGATTTTGGTATGGGTATTGTGTTTATTACCCACGATCTGGGCGTTATTGCCCAAACTGCAGATTCGGTAGCGGTCATGTACCTTGGACGAGTAGTCGAAAAAGGCCCTGTTCGTCAGGTTATTGGTAATCCGTCCCACCCATATACTCAGGGATTAATAAAGGCTTTGCCTAGATTAGATGATTTAGACTCGCCATTAACACCTATTCCAGGGGATATACCATCACCTTTAGAACGTCCCAATGGCTGTGTTTTCAATACTCGCTGTAGCCAGTTTTTGGGTTCTCAATGCAGTGCTGAAATTCCTGAGTTCACCCCCATCTCCCATGACCATATGGTGGCTTGCCACATCTACCAGCAAGACCAGAAAGGAACTTGAAAATGAAGCGAGATACGTTAATTTCTGCTACCAATGTGTCTGTTCACTATCCTATTAGTGGAGGTAAACTATTAGGTCCTAAGCCAGTTGTGCGGGCCGTTGAAAATGTCACTCTAAATATCACGAAGGGAAGTTTTTTTGGTTTGGTTGGCGAATCAGGTTCAGGCAAAACAACCTTAGGTAGAGCTATGTTAAAGGCCGCACCCATCACTAGCGGCGTTGTTAATTTTAATGATGGTAAGGTTAACTATAGTCTGTCCAATATGAGTTCGAAAGAGCTTAAGGATTACCGCACTCGGGCACAATTAATTTTTCAAGACCCTTATGCAGCTTTGAGTCCACGCATGACTGTTAGGGACATCATTGCTGAGCCCCTTGAGATCATGCAGCTTACTTCATCAAGAGAAGAAACGGACAAAAGAGTGCGGGAAATTGCTGCTAAATGTCGCTTGAATCTTGAACACTTGCGCCGTTTCCCTCATGCCTTTTCTGGAGGTCAACGACAACGTATTTCCATCGCACGTGCGCTGGTATCTGAGCCTAAATTTGTAGTTGCTGATGAAAGTGTTGCGGCACTTGATGTCTCCATCCAAGCAGATGTGCTCAATTTGTTGAAAGAAATTCAGCAGGAGATGGGCCTAACATTTTTATTCATTAGCCATGACCTGAGTGTTGTCGCACATATTTGCGATCACGTTGCAGTGATGTATTTTGGCCGTTTGGTAGAAACTGCACCGACCCGTGAATTGTTCAATAATCCTCGCCACCCCTATACGAAGGCTCTGTTGTCTGCGATTCCTTCTCTCGATCCTGATGCAAAGAACCTGGCACAAAAATTAGAAGGTGAAATACCATCACCCACTAATCCACCACCGGGATGCAAATTTCAGACAAGATGTCCTCATGCCGTTGATATTTGTCGGCGTGATGAGCCCCAATTAGAAAGTGTGGGTAATGAGCATAATGTGGCATGCCATCGATGGCAAGAATTGATTTAGCGATGACCAATTAGGGTTAATGGTCTGCAGTTACAATTAATGCTCATTAAGCACGTCTAACGCAGCTTGATGCAGTTCAGGCGTTGCTGCAGCTACCACTAGGCCATCCCAGCCATCTTGCAGTTTCTCACCCTGCCAATCGGTAATAACGCCTCCAGCACCCTCTATCACAGGTATTAACGCCATGATGTCGTAATAGTGTAGGCTGCCTTCGACCACCAAATCGATTTGTCCAGAAGCTAGCAATCCATAATTGTAACAATCACCTCCAAACCGATGTAGGTAAACTGAATCACTCAATTGATCAAATTTGTCCAATTGGGTCGCATTAAACATGCTAGGTTCAGTGCAGTAGAGTGTTGATTGGACCAGTCGTTGGATGTTTGAGGTGTTGCAGATTTCCCCATTGAAGGTCGTGTTCTCATCGATAGTGCCAATCCAACGCTCATCCAGCATGGGCATATCAATGACCCCAATCTTGGGCTGTTGATGGTGGGTGATACCAATTAAGGTGCCAAAAGTTGGCATGCCGGAAATAAAACTCTTAGTACCATCAATGGGATCAATGACCCAGGTGTAATCGGCCAAATTATGATGGGTTCCGTGCTCTTCACCTATGATGCTATGGTCTGGGTGGCGTTGGCTAATGATATGGCGAATCTGGCTTTCTACTATTCGATCTGCTTCTGTCACGGGACTAGCGTCGGCTTTAGACTCAACGATAATGCGCTGCCGGTAATAGCCTTTTATGGTGGCTCTAGATTGCTTCAATGCATCTTCAATAGTGCTCAAAAAAAGCTTTTTCATGATAGTTAACCAAAGAATTTAACAATAATATGATTCTCCTCATATGCTCGGTGTTTTTGCGTGAAGGGTCAAGCATAAATATCTTATGGTGCAAATTAGAACAGGTAATATAGCGGTGAATATGCGTTTTAAAGGGTTATTTTTGGTGTTGTGTTGCGGTCTCTATTAATATATTTCATCAGGGTTATTGTTAATATTTGATGACGTAAAGACCTACTGTGGTTTATATTATGCGTGGCCAGAAAATATTAAATTGGAGTAAAGCTGAGCATGATTAAAAATGTATTATTCATTACCGCTGACCAATGGCGTGGTAGTTGTCTCTCAGCTTTAGGTCATCCGGTGGTGCAAACACCTCACTTAGATAAACTAGCTGCATCTGGGGTGTTATTTTCTCAGCATTATGCTCAATCAGCCCCGTGCAGCCCCTCGCGAGCTTCAATTCATACGGGCATGTACCTAAAAAACCATCGGGTCTGCGATAATGGCACGCCCTTGGACAGGCGTTTTACCAATATTGCTCAGGAGGCACGCAAATGTGGCTTCGATCCTGTTTTATTTGGCTATACTGATACTGCACTTGATCCTCGTGATCTAGCCGAAAATGATCCTAGGCGTACTACCTATGAAACAGAGCTGCCTGGTTATCGGCTAGGACAAGGTTTAACTGAAGCACCGCTTCCTTGGGTGCAGTGGTTAGCAGATAAAGGCTACTCGACCCCAGAAGACCCTCAATGTGAGGATATTTATCATCAGTTTGATGATCAAAATAGGCAAGATAAGCGCGGGGTAGGTTACCTTCCAGCACCCTACTCTGCCGAACACACAGAAACTGCTTTTCTCAATGAAAAAGTAATGCAATATATAGATGTGAAAGCGGATGAACCATGGTTTATACACCTTTCTTGGTTGCGTCCGCATCCGCCATTTTTAGTACCCGAGCCTTATCATAGTATGTATCAGTCTGTGGAGACAGAAGCACCTGTGCGGCACCCCAGTCTGGCTCAGGAGCAGGCTATGCACCCCTATGTTAAGTTTGAAATTGATGAAAAGTTAGCTCAAAAGCCACATTATGGTGATTCTCTTTTGCCTACTATTAATGACGAAGACCTGCAGCAACTTAAAACCACTTACTACGGGATGATGACTGAGGTTGACGCACAAATGGGGCGTTTATTAGATTTTTTAACCGAGCGCAACTTATTGGAAAGTACTTTAATTGTATTTAGCTCTGATCATGGAGAGCAACTGGGCGACCATTATCTATTAAGTAAATTAGGCTTTTTTGACCAGTCTTATCATATTCCTTTGATTATTCGTGCGCCGGGTTCAGAATGGGATGACAGTCGTGGTCAACAGGTGTCAAAGTTTAGTGAAAATATTGATTTGATGCCCACCATATTAGATCTCCTAGGCGCCACACCGCCGGTGCAATGTGATGGTTTCAGCCTGCGACCGTTTCTTGAATCTCAGACTAACTTCGCCTGGCGCACCTGTGTGCATTGGGAATATGATTTTCGTGATGTAGTGCAAGGTAAGCCAGAACAACGTTTTGGGCTGTCTTTAGATGAGTGTTCTTTGGCAGTGATACGAGACTATGATTATAAATACGTGCATTTTAACCAGTTACCTGCGCTGTTGTTTGACCTTCGCAATGACCCAGATGAACTCAATAATTTAGCTGGACACCCTGATTATACTGAGGTGATGCTAGGATATGCGCAAAAGATGCTCAATTGGCACATGCGGAATAATGACCGCAGTTTGACGGGTTGGCTTTTCCATCAAGATGGCCCAACTCAGCGCCTTTCTGAAGACCGCAACACGCAACCGCGTTAGTTTGGACTGCTGGTGCCGGTGCTTTCATCTGCATCACATTCTTGTAACAACCAGTCCTTAAAGTCAGCGACGTGGGGGCAGGTGGTTAAATCAGATTTGGTAGTGAGCCAGTAGCCACCTTGGCTGGGTAAACGGATATTGAAAGGTTCCACCAGTGAACCGTTGGCGAGCTTGTGATTAACGATAGGGGATCTGACTAAAGCGATGCCCGCACCATGTTTGGTGGCTTTTAACGTGAGCATGGACTGATCAAAGCGATGGCCTACGTCAGCATTGATATGGCTCACACCAGCGTGGTCTAACCACATTGCCCAATCCTCCGGGTAAAAATTGATATGCAGTAACCTGTGTTTGGCTAGGTCTGATGGTTGCAATAAGGGTTGGGGGCCAGCCAGTAATTCTGGACTACAGACAGGAAATATCTCTTCTGCAAAAAGCAATGTGCTGTGACAGTTGGTGCAAGGTTCCAAAAAGTATTGGATTTCGATATCAAACGCTTCTGGAAAAAAATTGATGTCGTTATCTTGCGCAGATAAATGCACGTCAATACTCGGGTGTTGCTGCTGGTAGTTAGCTATTCTAGGCAACAACCATTGCACAGAAAATGATGAAGGAGCCTTGATGTTAAGGCGAAAAGATTTCCTATCAGTAATGATTTCTTTATAACCCTGGCCGATAAGGTCGAAGGACTTAGTTAGCATAGGCAAATATGATTTGCCTGCATTGGTTGGTGAGAGACGTTGATGAGCGCGGTTAAACAGTGCTAGGCCTAGGTATGTCTCTAAGGTTCTTACTTGGTGACTAATAGCCGCTTGGGTTACATTTAGCTCGGCCGAAGCTGCAGTAAAACTTAAAAGGCGCGCGGCTGCTTCAAAGGCTTTAAGAGCGTTTAACGGAGGCATTCTACGGTTCATATAGACAATTATCGTATTAGTTTGAAAAGCGTTGCATCAATGATCATACCGACACTTTAATCATTACGGATTTGTTAGTCTACCAATGCGTCTGCAGCTAATTCTTGTTGTACTAAAGTGACCCAATAAGCGGCGCCTGTTTCCAAAACATCGTCATTAAAATCGTAGTGGGGATTGTGCAGCATGCACCCACCAACGCTATCAATGCCATTGCCCAAAAACACATAACACCCATCTTTCACCCGCAACATGCTGGAAAAGTCTTCAGAGATCGACTTTGGGCGACATGCTAAGTCGACTTGTTCCTGCCCCAATAAGGCTACCGCTGCTTTACCCGCTGATTGGGTTTCCTTCTCGCTGTTAATGGTTGCCCAAAACACGCGGTCGTAGATAAATTCATGTTCGGCACCATGGGCCTGACAAATACCTGCCACTAATTGCCCCATGCGGGCTTCTATCAAATCCTGCACAGGTTCAGAGAAGCTGCGACAATCACCTGTAATAGTGACGGTGCTTGGAATAACGTTTACTGCACCGTCGGTAACGAACTCTGTAGCCGACACCACAGCTTGATGCTCCGGGCCAATGCTACGCGCCACGATGGTTTGCAGTGCGAGTAATATTTCAGCACCAATGACTAATGGATCAATGTGGTGATGGGGCTGAGAAGCATGAC
>Ga0308006_10000880_pt1 | contig 10836 bp, 17 predicted proteins | sample Neamet69_FD_203150 | JGI IMG/M metagenome (GOLD analysis project Ga0308006, IMG submission 203150) | Marine microbial communities from water near the shore, Antarctic Ocean - #69 | ecosystem: Environmental > Aquatic > Marine > Unclassified | place: Southern Ocean | collected 2014-06-07 | reverse complement strand
CCTGTATTCACATTTTTACCAGTTACTTTTATATACCAAGGACATCTCACGATAATAGGTTTTCCATCCTTTTCCTTTAGCTCTTCACACTTTGCTCCTAGAGGACAGTCCCCTGTAACGACATCCATTAGCTATCCTTGCTGCATAAAATTATGTTAATATATGAAACATCTAAATTTATTGCATTCCCAGTAAAGGCATGACTATGTGTTGCTCCGCCACCAGTTGATGCAGTAGGGGTTGTATTAGCAGAATTACCAACTTTCATAGCTGCCCCTGATTCTGGATCATTAGAATGAGACTGCCCAGTACCGCCAGTATGTGTATGGGCGGGCATCTGTGCTATTGTAAGTGAAATAGCATTAGTTGTACCACTTGGAGTGTGACTAGCGAAGGCTGTTTCAAAAGCTACTGTTCCACCCGTTCCTCCACCGCTTCCTGATACCACTCTAAATGCTTTGTCGTTCTGGGAAGTTATTTTAGTCCATCCTGTTGGTGCATTGGCTTGCCAAAATAACATAACAGTACCCGCAGGAATTGGTACTGGGATAGTGATAGTTCCCCAAGATGCAACAGTTCCATTGGTTGTTAAATATTTACCACTCTGTGATGTTTGTGAAGGTAATGATGCAGTAGCTACTAACTGCCATTTTGTATTACCTAAATCTGTACTAAATGTACCTGATGTATGTGCTACAATACAAATATAAGTAGACCCACCTGTTTCAATAACATCTCCCGTGGAATAGACAGTGGAAGTTTGCCACGGCCCTTCCCACTCCCATCCTATAATAGAGTATGGATTACCTTGATTAAGTATATTCTGTCCATTCATATCCAATGAACCCGTCATTGTATTTGGGGCAGTACCATCTCTAGAAATAGTATTCTCTATAGCTGCTTCTACTAAAGCATTGTTAGCATTAACCGCAGCAGTAGATTGATAGCCAGTAGTTACATCTGTTAATGTTAATTTTGCCATTAAGTTCCTTTAGGATATTTAGCTTTTACAGCCAAGCAATCATCAATGTACTTCTGCACCTGAAGATCATCAGCTTTGGCGATGCCGTCTAAGTAGTCAGCTATAGGCGGATATTCTCTTACTCTTAGCTCTTGATAAGCCAAAGCATCATATTTAGCTTGCAGTCGTTTAATTTCTGTCGCAATTAAACTTTCATCTAATGTAACTACATTACCATCCTTATCAGTAGCATCTATATCACCATCAATAGTTACTACAGTTGCGTGTGTGTTGAAAATTGCTAAATGTCTCATGCTCCTATCTCCATAACTGTTATTGTTGACGCGCCATTAAATGAGTTAGTATCTGCTGTATGTGGTGTATTCATTTTAAATCCTGTTGATGAGGGTGTTGGTGAGAAAAACTGGATTTTATAAGCAGTTGCACTAGTAGTTGATGGGCTGTCGAGAAAGGTTATAGATGCTGAGTCCATTAGTTGATCCTGAGTTTTACCAACAGCAGCAGATGCCTCATGTCCTGTTCCACTATCAGCTTGACATATTGCCGTTGAGCCTCTCACTAGTAATAGACCTCTTGAGTAATTATTTCCACCACCACCAGACTGCAAACTAACTATAACCATTACCTTGCTTGAGGAGCTTGATGGGGTGATACTAACTGTCATTCCAGTAATATCAGTCCAAGCATTTTCAGTGGCAGAGGAAAAAGTACTAGTTTTAGTTGTACTAACAACCTGTAATATTTTACCTGCATTACTTGCAACCCCTGTACCACCACTTGCTACAGCTAAAGGATGAGCCAGAGTTACATTCTCATTAGTATCTACACTTATATAGGCTGTACCATTGTTTTTTAATGTTGTTGTTGTTGCATCTGTTTCGACTGTTGTAGCCATATTATGCTATCCTTGTAATTTCTAATTCTGCATAAACTTCTGCTCCTGCTGCCTCGAAGTTTCTATTCGTTCCAAGCGCGGTGGTTGAAACGGCAGAAGTAATAGCGTGTCTTAATTCAAACACTGTAGTTCCCGTGGTAGTAATAACCCCATTAATCATGGAGCTTGATGTTGTTGCATCAGTCTCCCAAGAATGTTCACTTGAACCTGCTATAGCTAACTTTGTATTAGTAACGTCATATATATAAGCCTTATGATTATTTGCTCTGTACAACCCCGCCCATCCTCTCATGTGATATGTTCCGGCAGTTAGAGTAACTCGCTTTGAAGCTAAACTAGCTCCTACAAGATTACTGAACTGAACAGTGTTTAAGTCTCTTATATTAACTCCTGCAAGACTATTACCACCATGTGTTGCTAGTGGCAGTTGATGGTGTACTATCATTATCTGTTTAAGAGGGGTTGTTTCTTGATTAATTTCTTTAGATGTTAGGTAACGAATAATTACAATACCCGATCCACCTGTTCCTCCAATACCATAAGCTCCATCCGTACCAGAAGCTCCACCGCCACCGCCTCCTGTATTAGCAGTTGCAGCAGGTCCATTTACATAAGGAGAATTACCTGCACCACCTGCTGCTCCGCCACCTGCACCACCTACTGAGGCATTACCCGATCCGTAGTTACCGCCTCCGCCACCACCTGCATAAGTAACTGATGAACCAGAGATGCTGCTAGATGTTCCTGCTCCGCCATCTCCACGTAAACCTGCCGTTGAATCATTTCCATTTTTACCTACGGCAGAAGCTCCACCTCCGCCACCACCAACTTGACCTGCGCTATTCTCACCATTACCACCATCATTACCATAAGCCCCAGATTTAGCACCTGCCGAGGAACTTTCGCCACCAGTACCACCACCAGAGCCACCAAAACTACCTAGTGGTGCAACGGTATTATACTTTCCTCCGCCACCGCCACCTGAAGCAGTTATGCTACCAAATCCACTGCTGTTACCCGCATTACCTGCCTGATACGCTACTCCTGCACCACCTGCACCAATAGTTACGGCAAGTGCTGTAGCTGAGACAGCAACCGTTCCTGTTGTAAAACCACCTGCACCACCTCCACCACCGCGATAGCTACCTCCACCCGCACCACCGCCACCAACTACTAAATATTCTACATCCCCAGAAAATGCGGGTGTGAATGTTGAAGAAGATAAGAAAGTATGTATTGTATAACCACCACCTGTTGTTACTGTTCCCCCTGTAGCGGAGAAAGTGTGACTCATAGAAGTCCAAGTTACCCCGTTATATATTTCAGACACGCCTAGTGTAGTATTAAATCCTTGCTGACTTGCTACAGGATCATCAGGTCTACCTGCCGTAGTCCATGAGGCGTGTGTAATCCCTTCTGCTTCGTCTATTATGATTGTCATATTTTCCTTATGTTAAGTCCATATCTCGGTAGCAGTAACTACAGATAACAACGATTCTGCATAATCTGCTCCTGCACTACCATGTGAGCGATTAAGTCTATATGTATATGTTCCTGAACTATATGAAGATCTAACTAGTACCTTATATGTGGTTTCCACAGAAAGGGTATTAAGATCAAGTATACGAATGCTCCTAGTATTAGGTGTGGTACTTATATCATTATCGTATGATCCTGCTGTAATTACAGCCCACATATTATTAGAAGCATCAGTTGTATCTGGAAGATTTACATCATTACGAGTAGCTATCCATCCTACCTCATGGCTACCTTCGCCATTTACTGTGAACTCTAATATAACCTTATTGCCCGCTTTCTTTGGAGTAAAAGTTATATTAAGAGGAGTTACTATAGTTCCATTGCCAGTAGGGCTTGCTACATAATCTCCTTGTGTACGAGTCTGTAACATATTAACTGAAGCCACTGTGCCAACAGTACCAACTGTAGGAAGTATTACTTGTTCACCCGCTGTACGATAACGAATGATTACAATGCCTGAACCACCTGCGCCAGAATTTGCTCCTGAAGTACCGCCACCACCGCCACCTGTATTCGCAGTACCAGCTCCAGCAGCACCACTACCACCCAACCCACCAGCCCCACCGCCGAATGATGCAGTTCCAGCAGTGCCAGACGATGCTCCACCGCCACCGCCACCTGCGTAGCTAACCGATGCGCCACTATAACTGGATGCTAAACCTGCGCCACCTGCACCAGCAGTCGTACCTGCTGCGTTTGCACCTACCGCACCTGCGCCACCACCGCCACCTCCGGGCCACGGACTTCCGGTTACACCACCATTTGAGCCACCTGCATTACCGCCAGTTCCGCTAGTTCCTCCCGCATCTGAGCCGCCTCCATCATTGCCACCACCACCACCTGAACCACCATTTCCACCTACCGCACCTGCGCCACCTCCTAAACCTCCTCCCAATGCGGTGATTGAGCTAAATACCGAATTAACTCCTGCGTTACCGTTCCCGCTACTCGTTGATGCGCCACCTGCCCCTACTGTTACTGTAAGTCCTGTGGCTGCTACAGCAAAGTTAGTAGCTGTTAAAAATGCACCTGCGCCACCACCACCACCATTCCCTTTGCCTCCACTACCACCGCCAGCAACTACTAAGTAATCAACTTCGCCAACAAAGGCGGGTGTGAATGTTCCTGAAGATAAAAAGGTGTGAATAGTGTATCCATCTGCGGTGGTAATAGTTCCACCAGTAGCAGAGAAGCCATTACTCATGGGATTCCATTGCGCTCCATTATATATTTCAGCAGCATTGGTTGTGGTATTAAAACCACGCTGTCCAACCGCTGGACTAGAAGGTCTACCTGCTGTAGTCCACGTAGCTCCGACAATACCTGTTGATCCATTTATTGTTACTGTCATATATTTTCCTTAAAGAATTACCCATCTCGCCCCAGAAGGGATCGTGACTGTTCTTCCACTATTAATTGTTATTGGCCCTACAGAATTTGCGCTCTTACCCGTAGTCAATGTGTAATCAGTAGTTACTATTAATGAGTTTTCATTAAATACTGCATCTGTGCCACCACCAGTAGCTCCTCCTCCTCCTCCTGTTGCTGTATCTCCATGAGCAATTATGTTGACTCGAAATGCGGAAGTAGTTTTAGCTGTGAACATTAGTACGTCATTTGCAGCACAAGTATAATTTGCTGAGCCATCAACCTCCAAATTCGCATTGTCCGTTATAATATGTGCAGCATTCGCAACTACAAATCGAACTGCCCCTGCCTGTGGTGCATTAGCAATGTCAGTAAATGTGACTGCTGATCCACTAAGTAAACAAGTATTACCTCCTGTCCATATATCACTGGTAGTAGCATGAGCAGCTTCAGTATGAACTGTTTGATTAACTGCGCCACTTGACAACGTAAGGTCGCCACCAGAAGTAATACGCATCTTCTCTGTGTTACCTGCGCCGTCTGCACGAGTTGAAAATGCTAAATAACTAGCAATATTTCCAGTAGTTGCGTTTTCTTTAGCACCTTTGATGACAGCCCAAGTTGCATACTTATTATTTGAGTCTGTTGACTTACCCGCAAAAGCAATTTGACCGCCAGTGTTTGCTGCTTGTGCTGTATTTGAAATGATATTTAGATTGCCAAAACTATTAGTCAGAGGGATGTTTGCCCCTTCAATAATAGCTTCTGCTGCTCCGTCAGACCCACCTGCCACAACTGCCGTTCCTGCGCCCAAAGTATGATTTTTTGCTAAAATTGCACTAGCACCAACCGCTATAGATGTAGCGGCTGCAACCCCTAAAACAGGTGTCACTAGAGTTGGACTTGTAGCAAATACAACCGAGCCACTACCTGTCTCATCCGAGAGAACACCTTTTAATTGGGTTGATGATGTAGCAGCAAATTGAGATAGAGGGCTTGCTACTAGTGCAACAGCAGAGCCTATGTCAACTGTATTTGCATTAGCAACAATTCTTCCCGCCGTGCCTATTACATTAAGTGTATTACCTGTCTTAGTTAGCCCCGCACCCGCATCAATTTGTCCTGCACCACTAAACTGTGTGAAGGTTAAATTAGTTGTGTCTAGATTAATGGGATCAACAGTTGTTAGAACATAACCAGTAGCATTAGATACACTACCTTCTGATACAAAAGTATACATCCCATTGGTTACTAGTGCGCTTGAATTAGCATCTGTTGATCTAGAAGCTGTACCAGATCCTACTACAACATATATGCCATTCTCAGAAGCATCTGATTGATTTTTTAATAATACCCGATTACCCGTTGCAGCCGTAGCTCCATCAATAGTAGAACCATTAGTTAATGCTGAACCTATTGCTATATTAGCTGTTGAGGCAAGTCTAACAGAATCCTTAATATCAATAGATCCTTGTTTGATTGTGTCTACATACGCCTTAGTAGCAGCATCAGTATTATTATTTGGGGTGGGAACTGTTACTGTCCCCGTCATAGTTGGACTTGCTATACTAGGACTAGTGCCAAATACGGCAGCACCAGATCCCGTCTCATTAGTTAGTGCGGTAGCTAGTTGTGCTGAAGTGAAGCTACCTAATACTGCTGCATTGCCACTACTAGTTATATGACCTGTTAAGTTAGCATTAGTGGTTACTGTACCCGCTGTAAGATTGGATGCCGTTCCTGTCAGATTAGTTGCCACTCCTGAAGCGGGTGTTCCGAGGGCAGGAGTTACTAAGGAAGGGCTTTCTGCGAATACGGCAGCACCAGATCCACTCTCGTCACTTAATGCAGCTTTTAATTGAGCAGATGAAAAACTACCCAATACCGCTGCGTTACCAGAGCTAGTTATATGACCCGTCAAGTTTGCATTGGTAGTAACATTAGTAGCTAATGTAGCTGTTCCTGCATTGCCTGAAACAGTAGTCTGATCTCCAGTATTAGTACCTGAGATAGCATTAAGTTTTGTTTTATCTGCTGCTGACATTGATCCCGCAGCCGAGCCTGTTGATGCAGATATTGCTATTGTTGGTGTACTAGTTCCTGATTTAGTTATAGGGGCGGTAACAGAAATGGAGGTAACTGCTCCTAAAGCATTTGCTGAATTAAGAATGCTATTACCATTCATATCCAGATCTGCTGTCATAGTATTTGGGCCTGTGCCGTCTCTGGATAGAGTCTTTTCCATTGCTGTTGCTGTGGCAGCACTATTAGAATTTAAGGCAGTAGTTGCTTTATATCCCGCTACAATAGTATTTAATGTAAGTTTAGCCATTAAGTTTTCTTTTTAGGTAATTTGTTTTTAACAATATGAAGCAAAGCCCCTTGTTTTTCCTTCTTGAAGACAGGAGGTTTAATATTCTTTAAATCCTTAGTACCCTTCAGTACAGGATTTTTTAGATTCTTTGGATCAGGATATTCTTGCTTTCTTTTTTTCTTAGGCATTTGATTACTTGGATCATCCCAACGTGTTTTAGCCACGAGCCATTCTCCTTTTACGAGCTACTTCTTTATTTGCGTTTGTTTTTCGGCTAACAACTCTAACATTCGAGCGTGCGTTGCTTCCGCCAGAGCTAAGTGGCCTCTTATGGTCAGCCTCTCTGGGATCTCCGACTTTGAGACCTGCTTGCGCTCTAGCTGTGTTTCTAGCTCCTCTTTGTTTAACTCGTTGTGGTTTGTGTGATTTTTCACGGGCAAGTTCCCTCTTGTAATCCCTTTTCCCATTAGTGGTATATGGCATACCTACTTATACTTCAATATAAACTATGGTAACACCAACTGCGACTCCACTACTAAGTGTGCCATTAAGAGCTACACCTTCTGCGGTTTCGCACCATCCATAAGGGAATGACATTGGAAGGGTTACTCCACCTATCCCTGCTGCACCTAGAGCCATTACTCCTGATATGTCAGTAGTAGCACTCTCTAGATTAAAGGAGACTGCTGTAATTGATTGTGCTTGTAGAGCTAGTACTCGAATCTTTTTTCCTGTTACTGCTGCTATTAAAGCATTAGCCCCTGAAGAAGATATATTTACTGCTTTATATTTAACTGGTAGATTATCTCTATCACTTATATTAATACTCATTTTATTTCCTTTTATTTATGGTTAATGTAGTTTCGTGGGTTCATCTTCCAGACCAATCCTAGCAGCATCATCTATAAGAGATTGAGCTATGCCTGATTGTACTTTAGTTTCTTTAGCGATGGCTGCCTTAGATGGTCTACCTGCCTTCTTCTCATATCCTTTCTCAGCGATATACTTAGCAGCAGCCAATGAGGAAGCACCTTCCCCAGACTTACCTTCTTTAATTATTTGCTTTAGGGCAGATGCTCTAAGCTTGACTTCCATTTCCTCTCTCCAAGAGGCAAATAGAGATACTAGATTTTTATTACTATCATTCGACAGTCTATCCCAATGATCCCAACTTCCGAAATGTATCTCTGCAAATTCATATTCACTATAGGGAATGTGATCCATATCCATATAGAGTACTTTCAGTGATGGGTAAGTTATATCCCCTACCACTCTAGTTTGATCTTGAACAGTCCATAAGGGTGTTAGCCCTTTCTGGGCATACTCATAGAATAAAGAGGAGGTTCTATATCTCCCTAGACTATCCTTGAAGTCATTGACTCCTACTTTCTCAACACATTTCTTTTTAATCATCTTTATTGAAGAAATTTCCTAGAGAACCAAAATTACCTTTAATGCCTTCTTGTAGCTCATTCCTAGCTAATGGTTGGTTTGCAGCGTATTGATCTATCTTCTGATCTGCTTTTTGTCTCTTTGTAAGTTCTCCACTTTGCTTTCTATCATAGAGTAATTGATCTCTCCTAGAAAGAGGACTTCCATCACGATCATCTGCCCATCTACCTTGATTTACTCGGTTAGCAGCGGAGTTACCTGTTGGCGCACCACCTTGTCCACCACCACTACCCCCTTTATTGTATGACTGATATTCATTACCACCACGATCTTTGCCATAGTATACTGGTTTTGGACTACCATGTATATTATTACCGCCTTGGTTAGATTCCCATCTACTAAGTCTAGCTTTAAAGGATGGATCTTGAGCGTGTATATCATTACTCTTTCTTTCTGCCCAAGGTACAGCATTCTGCGCTCGTTGCGTAGCATAGGATGCTAACTGTTTAGCACTTAGGGGCGCAGGAGAAGGATTGGTCTTTTCAGACTGATCTCCAATAACTTCTAGATGTCCTTCCGTAAATGCCCTAGATGATCCATACATTTTCTTTGCAGCCATTACTCGTCCTTTTTCTTTTTAGCTGTTACTTTCTTCTTAGTTGGTTTGTTAGAATATAGTTTAGTTTTAGGGGGTGCTTTTTTAGTTGGTTTGTTAGAATATGGCATTACTTCTTTCCTTTTTAGGTTTATATACTTTCGCTTTTGCTTGTTATATACTTTCTACTCTACGACACTCTATTTTACGAACATAGGTGTCCTTGCCCGTTTCTTCTAATATATCCGCTTGATGTTGCATAAGTTTTATTTTTCCTAGCATACACGCCTGTTCAGACCTGAAGTCATCAAAACGCAATACTACTTGCTTATCTACTAAAGGAAGATGTAAGACAACTAGAAGATACCACATATTAACACTTCCATCTGGCTCGTGCTGCTTTACCTCTTTCACCTGTCCAACTTTTACTTCTGGCACAGAAAGACTTTCTTCTCTTTGCTGCCGTACTACCTGCTTTAACTTTACCTGTAACTGGTGCTTTTAATTTGCTACCAGTAGCACTATTATATTTTGCTCTACCCTTTGCTGTCAGTCCTGCACCCTGCTTAACAGAACGCTTCTCACCTCTACCTACAGACAAATTTACTTTCTTTTTATTTGGCATTAGTCTTCCAATATTGTAAGGCCAACACCCGTAATGAACAAAGGGTGTTCTATACGACTAAAAATTATTTTATAAACAGTGTCCCCATTATTAAATTTATTTTTAATAACTCCATCTCCGTATAATTCATGGGATATAGTAGTACCTATGTCAATGTCACTCATCCTTTCTTTTTCTTCTTACCTGCGGGTTTAGCTTTAGCTCTTTTTGCTTTAAGCAACATTTGTAGTCTATTACTTGTTTCTCCTGCTTGAAAACCAGTGGCTACTTTCTTTGTACTTTTCTTTTTAGTTTTTACTTTTGTAACTTTCTTTTCAGTTTTAGTGCCGTACATGAGGAACTCCTTAATTGTGTTTACAATGGGCTTTACAAGAATTACTACAATCTTTGTTAATACACTCTACTTTGTTACAAGCTTTAAGTTTGTACCAAGGTTGTTCTTCTATATGACAAGATGAGGGAGCCTCACTAGAGGCGGGTGACATTGTTATTATAAGACCTATGATTAGTCCAAGACCTATTAAATATTTCATTAAGAACTGTTTCATAAGACTCCTTAATAAATGACAAGCCTTTGTTTTCTTATCTTGTCAATGGGGTTTTGCGAATGCTTTTTAATATTCGCTTATAATGTTCCTTTGGAGAAACTTCTCTGTTTCTCAATAACCCCATTATTATAGCATACTTTTAGTTAAAAGTCAAGAAGAATATTATATTCGCGTATGCGAGTTGCGTAGCAACGAGCAGTCCCCCAAATTATTATTCCCAAATGTCGATAATTTTTATTAGATTTTATTTTGGTGCATTGCATATATAGGGCTAGAAGCCATCCCCCCGCTAGGGGGCTATTGAAGAGCTTTTGATCTACCGTCTTCAATAAATACGAATGAGAACGATTCGCATTCACACACACACTGTGGATAACTATTGATTAATAATTGAGCAGTGGATAAGTATTGATTAATTATTGTGCAAAGAGAAAAGGTGCTATGAATAAATGACCCATTACCACTACCAATAGCCTATGACCTATGGGTTTGGTACATCTTATATGGAATACAATATCATCACAATATCATGCAAATATATTGAACTTAATCACTGTTCATCTTGTCCCATAAAGGTA
>Ga0308006_10000864_pt1 | contig 10949 bp, 8 predicted proteins | sample Neamet69_FD_203150 | JGI IMG/M metagenome (GOLD analysis project Ga0308006, IMG submission 203150) | Marine microbial communities from water near the shore, Antarctic Ocean - #69 | ecosystem: Environmental > Aquatic > Marine > Unclassified | place: Southern Ocean | collected 2014-06-07 | reverse complement strand
GCTCCTATAGACTTCCCTACATCTGTACCTATACCAGTTATAAAGTATTTTTTCATTTGATTAATTCTTCTAAACTATCAATACAAAGCTTTATTTCTTCTGTAGTATTAAAACTGTGAATACATATTCTAATTCTTTCTTTCCCTTCTTCTACGGTAGGGTGAAGTATGGCTCTACAATCTAATCCTTTTGCTTGTAATCCCGCTTCTACACTTTTAGCTTTATCTATTCCAGGTATTAAAATGCATTGTATAGGGCTTGTGCTTTCTAGTAATCTACTTTTTAATTTTACAGAAAGTAACGATTTGAAATCGCTTATGTTTTGGTGGAGTCTATGAATCTCTTCTCCACTTGTTAGTTTTGTATACGCTGCTTCTATACACTTTAAACTATGCATACCTAGTGCAGTCGAATAGATAAAGGAGCGCGAATAGTTAATCAGGTAGTTTCGTAGTGACTCAGAACCTAAAATTACGGCACCATGACAACCCATTGCTTTTCCGTATGTATGTACTCGGGCGAATAGTTTGTTTTGTACTTTTAAGTGCTGTGCCAAACCTTCTCCATTATCGCCTAGTACTCCTGTTGCATGTGCTTCGTCTAATATTATATATGCATTGTATTTTTCACATAAAGTGATGATTTCCAATAAAGGTGTACAATCACCATCCATAGAGTAAATAGATTCTACCGCTATAATAATAGAGCCCGTAGCTTGCTTTAATTTCCTTTCTAAGGAGGGTAAGTTATTGTGCTCAAAGGAAAAAGAACGCGCTTTAGAGAGTCGTATTCCATCTCTTATGCTTGCGTGTATGTATCGATCGTAAATAATCGTATCGCCCTTGTCTGCTATACACGAAAATAAACCAAGATTCGCATCGTAACCTGAATTACAAATTAACGCAGTTTCTGAATCGTGGAATTTGGCAATTTTAATTTCAAGGTCTTCAAATTGACTAGAGTTACCACTTATTAGCCTAGACCCTGTAGCTCCAGAAAACGTTGTGGGTTTTACGTTTATTGATTGTGAAAAACCTAAGTAATCATTCGAACAAAAATCTATTAAATTAGGAATGTTCTTTAACCTCCGAAAGCTGTTATTTTCCTTCCGTTGATCTAATTTAAGTTGAAGCTTTCCTTCTAAAGTTTTCGATTTTGACATAGCGTAAAGATAAAAATCTTAGACAAAAAAAAGAGTCCCAAAAGGGACTCTTTAATATTTGTGTCGTTTAAAGCTTAGTCAGCTAAAACGATGATTTTATTGTTTTGCATTTCAATAACGCCTCCGTGAATCGTAAAAGACTCCTTTTGACCATTATCTAGAGATACTGTTATGTCACCAGCCGCTAATGTTGAAATAATCGGCGCGTGATCATTTAAGATCTCAAAGCTACCATTTGATCCAGGAAGTTCTATAGAAAGAACATCTCCAGAAAATAGTTGAGCGTCGGGTGTAATAATATCTACTAACATAGGAGTATATTAAGCTTTAGCTTCCGCTAAAATTTTAGCACCTTTTTCTATTGCTTCGTCAATATTACCTACAAGGTTAAAAGCAGCTTCAGGTAAGTGATCTAATTCACCGTCAAGAATCATATTGAATCCTTTAATGGTGTCTTCGATACTTACAAGTACTCCTGGAAGACCTGTAAATTGTTCAGCAACGTGGAACGGTTGAGATAAGAAACGTTGTACACGACGAGCGCGTAAAACGGCTTGTTTATCTTCCTCAGACAATTCGTCCATTCCTAAAATGGCAATAATATCTTGAAGTTCTTTATAGCGTTGTAAGATCTCTTTTACGTCTTGTGCACATTTATAATGTACATCACCCAATACTTCAGGGTTCAAGATACGAGAAGTTGAATCTAAAGGATCTACCGCAGGGTAAATTCCTAATTCAGCAATCTTACGAGACAATACTGTTGTTGCATCCAAGTGAGCGAATGTTGTCGCAGGAGCAGGATCAGTAAGGTCATCGGCAGGTACATAAACGGCTTGTACAGATGTAATAGAACCGTTTTTAGTAGAAGTAATACGTTCTTGCATCATTCCCATTTCGGTTGCCAATGTTGGTTGGTAACCTACGGCAGAAGGCATACGACCTAATAAGGCAGATACTTCTGAACCAGCTTGTGTGAAACGGAAAATATTATCGATAAAGAATAAGATATCACGACCAGCGCCATCTCCTTCACCATCACGGTAATATTCTGCTAATGTTAAACCAGAAAGAGCCACACGAGCACGTGCACCTGGAGATTCGTTCATTTGACCGAATACTAAAGTAGCTTGAGAATTAATTAATTCTTTGTGATCTACTTTCGTAAGATCCCAACCACCTTTTTCCATGTCCTCTTCGAAAGCTTTACCATACTTGATAACGCCTGATTCAATCATCTCACGAAGTAAATCGTTCCCTTCACGAGTACGTTCACCTACACCAGCAAATACAGAAATACCATCGTGTCCTTTGGCTATGTTGTTAATCAACTCCATAATCAGTACAGTTTTACCTACACCAGCACCACCGAAAAGACCAATTTTACCACCTTTTGAGTATGGCTCAACTAAATCAATTACTTTAATACCTGTAAGTAAAATTTCTGATGAAGTAGATAACTCTTCAAATTTAGGTGCATCGCGGTGAATTGACCATCCATTGGATTTATCCAAAGGCTTGATTCCATCAATTGCATCACCTACAACATTAAATAAACGACCTTTAATTTCTTCACCAACTGGCATTAATATAGGCGATCCAGAAGCCGTAACTTCCATTCCTCTACTTAATCCGTCTGTTGAGTCCATTGAAATGGCACGCACTGTATCTTCTCCAATGTGTTGTTGACATTCAAGAATGACCTTTTTACCATTAGCTCTTGTAATCTCAAGAGCATCATAGATGTTAGGTAAGTCAGCTACACTGCTATCGAACTTAATGTCGACAACTGGTCCAATTACTTGGGCGATTTTTCCGATATTTTTTGACATCGTAAACTATATTTTGTTGAAAATGAATATCCGCGTTTTACGGCTGCAAATTTACTGATTTTTATTTGATTAGATAATGCCCTCTCCTTTTTTATTTTGCTAATTTTGAATGCGTTTTTAAACTTCCTGTTTAAACGGCTTAATTACTGGTAATAATGTTGTTAGATTTCTGCTTATGAAAATATATCATAGCCTAGAAGAATTTGAGAAAATTGAGAATGCAGTAGTTACAACTGGGACTTTCGATGGGGTACATATTGGGCATTATAAAATTTTAGACCGCTTAAAAGAAATAGCGACTTCAATAAAGGGTGAAACGGTTTTGTTAACCTTTTTTCCACATCCTCGTATGGTATTGTTTTCTGACAACGATTTAAAGCTCATTACTACTAAAAATGAAAAAATAGCTCTTTTAGAGAAAGCAGGAATTGACCACTTAATAATACATCCTTTTTCCAGGGCCTTTTCTCGTTTGTCTTCTGTAGAGTTTGTTCGCGATATATTGGTTAATAAAATAGGGACTTCACGATTGGTAATCGGCTATAATCATCATTTTGGAAGAAATAGGGAAGGTAGTTTTGAACATCTTAATGAGTTCGGCCCGATGTATGGTTTTCAGGTTGAGGAAATTTGCGCACAGGATATAGATGCTATTTCGGTAAGTTCTACTAAGATTAGGAAGGCACTAGAGTCTGGCGATATTAAGACGGCTAAAGATTATTTAACCCACGACTTCCATTTAAGCGGTATTGTCGTTAAAGGAAATAATCTAGGGCATAAATTAGGTTTCCCAACGGCGAATTTAAAAATTGTTGACTCGCACAAACTCATTCCTGCGAATGGCGTTTATTCAGTAACAGTTATGGTGCACAACCAACAATATAAAGGAATGCTTAATATTGGTTTACGTCCTACTATAGATGGCGAAGAAAAAACCATTGAAGTACATATCTTAAATTTTGACGAAAATATTTACGGAGAAGAGATTACTTTAACATTTGAAAATAGGATTAGAGACGAAAAGAAATTTGATAGTTTAGACGCATTAAAATCTCAATTAGAATTGGATAAACAATTTGTTCAAGCCAATTAAGATGCGTCTTTTACTCTTTTTTATATTTTCCAGTTTTACTTTACTGGCACAAGAAGACTTTGTTTACAAAAGTTTAGATGCTGCCTTAGCGAATCCAAACCAAGTTTACCAACTTCAGTTAAGGAGGGAAGGTTTTACTGAGTTTCCTAAAGAATTAATAGAATTCCCTAATTTACGAGCACTCGATTTAAGTAAGAACAAGATTAAGTCTTTCCCTGACTCCTTGGCGTTTTTGTCCTCATTACTTAGTCTCAATTTAAGCAGAAATAACATTGAGATTATCCCTACTAATATTGGTCTTTTAGTTTCTCTAGAGCAATTAGATTTATGGGATAATTATATAACTGAACTCCCAGAACAATTGGTAGACTTAAAAAACCTTACTCTACTAGATATTCGTGGAGTCGCTTTAAATTTTAATAAATACAATACGTATTTAGAAATGATGAAAGGTGTAGACTTACATATGAGCGAACCCTGCGATTGCATGGAGAAGTAATAAAGAGAAATAGGTAGATGGCTCTTTTTATTATCTCTTTCTTACAAATAAATTCAGTGTGAATGTATGAGAGACGATCCTTTTAAAGCTGCTTTACATCAACATAAGTCAAAATCATACCTTCAATCTCTTCGTGGTAAATGTTAAATTGCTTCTCTAAATAGGTGGCAGTATTTTCTTTGAGTATAATATCGTCTCTGTAATTGAGATTTTTATCACCTATATATTTAAGAACAGATTCTTTAGCGCCCCATAATTTACATGCAAGCTTTGTGCTTGGCTTTTTAAGGAAATTTGTGTTTTCCTCCTCCGACAATACTCTAGAAATGAGTCGAAGCATTTTCTCTTGAGGCTTTTCGATATCTATGCCTACTTCTATATCGCCAAAAGCAATGGCTATATAATTATGACTATGAGAAATAGAAACGTGTTCTACCTCTTTAATATAAGGTTTCCCAGATTTTTTATGCTGCAGCAATAAACTGTTTGTAAAAAGAGATTTTAATGCAATCCTACATGCTAAAAATTCTACTTTCCTTTTTTCTGTTTTAAGTGCCTTGTAATCCCTTTGTTCCTTAGGGTTTAATTGTACAAGCTTTACTAAAGTTTCGGCACACGAATTTACCCTCCATACATACAGGTGGCTTTTTAGTGCAGTGTTTTTGTAAAATACTTGTTTCATCTAGCCGGTAAATATATACTTCTTTTGTCTTTGCTTTTGTTCTTGTATAACAGTATTCAATAACCCATACTATTATTGTACATTTGCAGTCTAAGTTTTACTAAAAAATCTTGAAACTATGAGTGCAGTTCAATACAAGGTTAAAGACATTTCTTTAGCAGATTGGGGAAGAAAAGAAATTCGTTTGGCAGAGGCAGAAATGCCTGGTTTAATGTCTATTCGTGAAGAATATGCTGCGGCACAACCTTTAAAAGGTGCCCGTATTGCAGGTTGTTTACATATGACTATTCAAACGGCTGTTTTAATTGAAACTCTGGTTGCTTTAGGAGCAGATGTTACTTGGTCTTCGTGTAATATATTTTCTACTCAAGATCATGCAGCAGCAGCAATTGCAGCTACTGGTGTTCCTGTTTATGCTTGGAAAGGTATGAACGACGAGGAATTTGATTGGTGTATAGAGCAAACTTTACATTCGTTTAAAGACGGTAAAGCTTTAAACTTAATCTTAGACGATGGTGGTGATTTAACCAATATGGTTTTCGATAGATTCCCGGAATTAGTTGCAGACATCAAAGGATTGTCTGAGGAAACGACAACTGGAGTTCACCGTTTATACGATAGAGAGAAAAATGGCACACTTGTTATGCCGGCTATAAACGTAAACGATTCTGTTACAAAATCAAAGTTCGATAATAAATACGGATGCCGTGAGTCTTTAATAGATGGTATTCGTAGAGCAACCGATGTAATGATTGCAGGTAAAATTGCTGTTGTTGCTGGTTACGGCGACGTAGGGAAAGGTTCTGCTCAGTCTTTGCAAGCTGCAGGTGCTCGTGTAATTGTTACCGAAATCGATCCTATTTGCGCGCTTCAAGCTGCTATGGAAGGTTTTGAGGTTAAGAAAATGGATGATGCAGTTAAGGAAGCTGATATAGTTGTTACCACAACAGGGAACAAAGATATTATAGTAGGTCGTCATTTCGAGAATATGAAAGACAAGGCTATTGTTTGTAATATTGGACACTTCGATAATGAAATCGATGTAGCTTGGTTAAATAATAACCACGGGGCTTCGAAAATTGAAATCAAACCTCAAGTAGATCAATATACAATTGCTGGTAAAGATGTTATTTTATTAGCTGAAGGGAGATTAGTAAACTTAGGTTGTGCTACAGGACACCCTTCTTTTGTAATGTCTAATTCATTCGCTAATCAAACTTTAGCACAACTAGAGCTTTGGTTAGATTCTGATAAGTATGAAAATAAAGTTTATACTTTACCAAAGCACTTAGACGAAAAAGTAGCTCGTTTACATTTAGCTAAATTAGGCGTGGTACTAGAAGTACTTAGCGACGATCAGGCTGATTATATTAGTGTTCCAGTTGGAGGTCCATATAAGCCAGAATACTACCGCTATTAAATTTTACAGTAAGCAGTTAAGATTGTTTCCTGGTTCTAATTATTAGGGTTAAGTACTAATACAGTCTTATATGTTAAGAAATAAAAAAATCGCCTTCGGGCGATTTTTTTGATTTAAGATGATTTTTTTGAGAACGTCTAAATCTCGGAGTTCTAAATTCCTAATGTAATATAGAGCTTACTCGAAACCTGATTATAGTAGCCTTTGAGGAGTCTAATTTTGTAAATTTTCATTTCCAATCATTTTGTACTTGCTTAATTGTAGATCCTCAACTTTACCCCATCAAAGCTAGTTTTATACCTATGTAGTGCGTAGTTGGCGGGTTCATGAGTTACAGCGCCATCAAAAATGAAGTATTCAGAGTCGCAGCAATGACAGGCTAATGTATTGAGCTCCTCACTGTTAATATAGACCTGTTCGCAGCTGTTTAAAGGTTCGTTAGTGCACGCTCTATCGTAGGCGATATAGTTATCGAAATAGTCGTGAAAAATTAAAATTCCATTTACACCTCCATCTATATAGGTCGTTCCTCCGGGGAAGTGTAATCCATTAAATTCGACATTATTGGGGTATAGATACGTGTTCACGTAGGCGTCTGGGAATTGATAATTGTCCTTATCACAGCTGTAAATTTGTAATAGAACCATGCTAAGTAGAAGTATTCGTGTCATACAAATAGTTGATATTGAGGATTGTTTCTAAGTATTAGTGCAAAAAAACAACAAAGAATTGTAGTACAACGCTTATTACTTGTTAAAAGTATTTGAATTGCATCTTAATTAGTTCTATATTTACCAGATTGAAAAAAAAATCTAGGCAAACTAAAATATAAGTTTATGCTGCGAAAATTACTAGCTGTGATTGCCTTGCTCGGGATCTCAAACTATTCTATAGCACAGTCACAATCAGGTACCTTAAAAGGTACAATTACAGAGTTTGATACAGGAGAGTCTGTACCAATGGCAAATATTGTCATAGAATTAAATGGAACCGTTGTCGACGGAGCTATTGCTGACTTTGATGGGAAGTATACCATCAAACCAATAGACCCCGGTAGATATACGGTAAAAGTGTCGTTTATTGGTTTCGCAACCAAACAGATAACCGACGTTCTCGTTTCTTCTAGCAAAATTACTTTTATCAATGCAGCTCTAAAAATAGAGTCTGATGTATTGGGAACTGTAGATTTAGTTGAATATGTGGTACCACTTATCGATCCAGATAAAACAGGGACTACCTTAACTAAAGAAGCAATTACTGCTTTACCAACGCGTGATGTTCAGTCGGTGGCTGCACAAACTGCTGGTATTTATCAAGAAGATGAAGGTGGAGCCTTGAATGTGCGTGGTGCGCGTTCTGATGCAACCTTCTTCTATATTGATGGGGTAAAAGTAAGAGCTTCCAATAAGCTACCACAATCTTCTATTGAACAAATGACTGTAATTACAGGTGGTTTACCTGCTTCTTACGGTGATGCGATGGGTGGGGTAATTAGTATTACTACACGTGGACCTTCCAACGAGTTTTTCGGTGGAATAGAAGCAGTTACTTCTAGTGTACTTGATCCTTATGGATACAATCTACTTGGTTTTAACTTGTCTGGTCCTTTAAAGAAGAGAGATGGTAATTCTATCTTAGGATTCTTCTTATCTGGTGAATACGAAGACGTGAAAGATGAAGATCCTTCCGCTGTTGGTATGTACCAGATTAAGGAAAGTGTAATGGATGATTTACATGATAATCCATTATTATTTAGTTATAACTTAGGTGAAGTAGAAGCATTAAGAGCTTCGGAGTTTGTTACTATGGATGACTTAGAGCATATCGATGCTAAGCAAAATGTAGCTAAACAAAGTGCACGTATACAAGGTAAGATAGATTTTAAGCCTTCTAAAAATACGAATATTACTCTGGGTGGTAACTACTCGTATTCTAAAGACAGAGGTTATATTTATACATACAGTTTATTCAATCCAGAGAATAATCCTGAAACGATTAAGAACTCTTGGAGAGTATACTCACGTTTACAACAAAGTTTTGGTGCTTCTGATGAAGACCAATCTTCTTCTACTTTAAAGAATGCGTTCTTTACTTTACAAGCTGATTATTCTCAAGACAACCAAGTCACACAAGATTCGGATCATAAAGATAAATTATTTGATTACGGTTATATTGGTAAATTCACACCAGAACGTAACTTAGAATACAACGTTGTATGGGATCCTACAGACAGTTTAAATGTTGTTTGGGAAACTGCTGACGGTATGATTGATACTATTGTTGAAGTAGGTGGTTATTATTACGATGCTGAATTAGAACAAAATGTACCGTTTTATAATTTTGCCGAACAAACAAATGTTGTTACCAACATTGCTTTCGAAGCTGCTGAATTAAATCCTTATGCTACTACTTATACGCAGTCGTATTTCGATTTCTTAGGAAATCAAGGAATTACTAGTTTAGCCCAAGTAAGTGGTATAGGTGCTGCAGTAAACGGAGATCGTACAGAAGATGTTTATTCTATTTGGTACAATACAGGTAGAGAGTACAACGGATATAGTAAGTATAAAGATTCGCAATTCCGTTTTACTGGTTCTGCTTCTGCTGATATTAATGACCATGCACTTCAGTTTGGTTTTGAATACGAGCAAAGAGACGATAGATATTACGGTATTAGCCCAGTAGGTCTTTGGACTTTAGCTCAGCAACAAGTAAATAAATATATCGGTTTCGAAGAAGGTGCTTACCAATTCTTAAACGATAATGGTTCTCTAGTAGGGCAACAAAATATTTACAACTACGATGAGATGACTAGTTTTGCAACTAAGTTTAGAGATGCACATGAAATTGGTTACGATCAAATTGTAGATATTCACACTTATGTACCAGAAGATTTCGATATTTCTATGTTTAGCTCTGATGAGTTACTTACACAAAATCCGAACTCATCTTATGGTTCTTGGTATGGTTACGATAGCGAAGGAGTTAAGTTAGAAGGTGTTCAGCCAGGAATGAAAGAATTCTTAACTGACAAAGATGACAATGGCGATTATAAGCGCGAAATGGGTGCTTTCCAACCTATTTATGTTGCCGGTTATATTCAAGATAAATTTGCCTTCGAAGATTTAATTTTTAATATTGGTGTTCGTGTAGATAGATACGATGCGAATCAAGAAGTATTAAAAGATAAGTATTCTGTATACGAAGTTCTTACTGCTGGAGAAGTTAATTCTTTAGGTACGCACCCTTCTAATATTGGAAATGATTACGTTGTATACGTAAATGATAAAGTAAATGCTTCTTACATTACTGGGTATAGAAGTGGAGATAACTGGTTTAACGCCGAAGGTCTTCCTATTACTGATCCAGGTGTTCTAGATGCTTCTACCGGTGTAATACCAATGTTGGCTGACCCTTCTGCTTCTGCTGAAGGTGCTGATCCATTAAACGCTGGTTTAAGTGCTGATGCATTTGAAGATTATACTCCGCAAGTTTCATTTATGCCTCGTATTTCTTTTAACTTCCCAATTTCGGATGAAGCTATTTTCTATGCACATTACGATGTATTAACGCAACGTCCTAGTAGAAACAGAATGGATCCTACAGATTATTTATTCTTAGCTCATAAAACGGCAAGTACTATAAATAATCCTAATTTGAAGTCTCAACGTACTACGGATTATGAACTTGGATTTAAACAAACACTATCTTCTAGTTCTGCTCTTTCTATCTCTGCTTTTTATAGAGAAATGAGAGATATGATTCAGTATACTAAAGTTGCTTTTGCATACCCTAGAGAGTACTTTACTTTTGGTAATCTTGATTTTGGTACTGTTAAAGGATTGTCTATTGCTTACGAAATGCGTAGAACTAACAATGTGAGCTTTAATGCAAACTACACTTTACAGTTTGCAGATGGTTCTGGTTCTTCGTCTACATCAGGTGTAGATATCGTAAACTCTGACCAACCTAACTTAAGAACTACTCTACCTTTAGATTACGACCAACGTCATAATTTAACCGGTAGTATTGATTTCCGTTACGGTTCTGGAAACAAGTACAATGGTCCTGTAATTAATGGTCGTGCTATTCTAGAAAATATGGGTGTAAACTTAGTTGCAACTGCAGGTTCGGGAACTCCTTTCTCTAGACAGTTGAATTCTACTCGTGAAGCCATGTTTGGTATCAACGATAGAACAAACTTAGAAGGTTCTGTAAACGGTTCTCGTTTGCCTTGGAGATATCGTTTAGATATGAGAGT
>Ga0308006_10000863_pt1 | contig 10965 bp, 8 predicted proteins | sample Neamet69_FD_203150 | JGI IMG/M metagenome (GOLD analysis project Ga0308006, IMG submission 203150) | Marine microbial communities from water near the shore, Antarctic Ocean - #69 | ecosystem: Environmental > Aquatic > Marine > Unclassified | place: Southern Ocean | collected 2014-06-07 | reverse complement strand
CTTCATGGAATGCTCCATTATGAATCGCTCCATCTCCAAAAAAAGTAGCTGACATTTTTGTCCCACCATTAATTTTTTCTTGGAGTGCAGCCCCTAAAACCACAGGAGGGCCTGCAGCAACAATACCAAAGGATCCAAGCATGCCTCTATCAAAATCACTAATATGCATACTGCCTCCCCTTCCTTTACATAAGCCTGTACTTCTTCCATAAATTTCTGATGTTATTTCTTTTAAAACACAATTTTTAGCAATTGCATGGCCATGATTACGGTAAGTACTTGAAATCCAATCATCGTCATTTAAAGCAGACATCACACCAACACAAATTGCCTCTGAACCAATACAAGTATGCAAGTATCCAGGCTGTAATTTTGCTTTAGCTATTAATTTAATTCTTTCTTCAAAAGAACGTATGGTGAAAAGCTTTTTATAAATCCAGTCTAGTTTATTTTGGTCAATATTCATAATATTAGTTGTTATAACAATTAAAAAATAATAATAATAATTGATAATGATAAACTAAATAACACTATAGTATAGGTATATTATTCAATAAAATATCTCATCAATAAAATAAAAGTTATTATAACAATACTTTATGATATGATATGTTTTTGGACCTTATTGATCTACATTCGGATAGATACATTAATGACTATTAAATTAAATATTGGTTACGTTGCCACAGCTATTGCTCCTTACTATTCTAATGAATATAAGGTTAGAGAGAAATCTGAAGCCAGTTTGAAAAAATTGCTGGGTAATTTTGATGTAAATTTTATTCCATTTCATAAAACTATATTTTCTAAAAAAGACTCATTGGAAGCTGAAAAATTTTTTAAAAATAAGGTAGATTTCTTACTCCTTCAAACAAGCTCTTGCAGTTCAGGCGAACAGTTGTATCCATTGTGTAATATTACTGACAAAATGGGTATATGGGCTGTTCCTGATATTGAGGTGGAAGGCGATGTTAAGTTACATTCTTTAGTCTCAACAAGTCATTATCTAGCAATGATAAAAAAAGTTTTATCTGATAAAGATATTACAACTAAGTGGTTTTACAATTATGCAGATACTGATGAGTTTATAAATAAGTTTTCCGTAACAATTAGATCGTTGGTTGCTTTAAAGAAAATGAAACATGCCAAAATAGGTCTTGTAGGAGGTATATCTCCTGGCTTTGACAATATGAAGGTTGACCAATCAATTATTAAAAAAAATATTGGACTTTCAGTTGAAGAGTCAACAATAAAAGAGCTCGTTAAGATTGCTGATAGTTTTGATCAAAAAATTATTGATAGTGAGGTTATAAAAATTAAAAGTGCAGCCTCTAGTATTTCAGTCTCTAATGACGATTCATTTAACAAGGTAACGCGTATTTATTTTGCTTTAAAAAAAATGAAAGAAGATAATAATTGGGATTCTTTAGCCGTTCAATGCTGGTCCCAAATGCAAGAATTATATGGAGTAGCGCCATGCATGGCTTATGGCTGGTTGGGAAGTGAGGATGGGATTGCAGTATCTTGTGAAGGAGACGTTCAAGGGTCTATGAGTATGCTTCTTTTGAACTACATCTCAAATGCTGAAAAATCATCTACATTATTAGACTTAGCAACATTTGATAAAAAAGCAGATGCCGTACAAATGTGGCATTGTGGTGTATCGCCAAGACATTTTTCAAACGAAGATGGTATTAAATGGGTAGATCATACAACTCTTGGAAGAAAAACCGATAAAAAATATGGCGTTGCAGGTGATCAAGTGTTTGCTCCTCAAGAAACTACAACTACATACATAAGCAACAATGCTGAAAGAATATTAGTATTGAATTCAAGTATTTTTGAACACACAAACAAAGGCTTTGATGGAACTAGAGGATGGTTTAGAAATATCCATTTAAATCGAAAAAAAATAACCTCAGAAAATTTAGTAAACACCTTAAATATGGTTGGTCATGAACATCATTATGCGGTCGGTCAGGGTGATTATAGTAAAGAATTAATAGAATTTGCAGCTTGGAATAAATTAAAGCTAATAAAAGAAATTCCTTTGGTAGATTATTTATCGCCAATGGATGACTAATCAAATAAATATTTATTTGATAATTTGATAACAAAATATAGGGAGAAGTAAAATGAGTAACAAATTTAAAATTTTAACCCTTGCTATAATTAGTTTATTTTTTGCTAAACTAGTTTCAGCTGAAGTTGCTCCAGGATTTAATTCTTGGGATGACGTTAAAGCTGCTGCAAGTGGTGATAAAGTAAATGTTTATATGTGGGGTGGTTCCGACGCGATTAATGGTTTTGTAGATGATTTCTATGGTGCTCCATTAAAAGCTGACTATAACGTTACATTAAATAGAGTGGGAATTGCAGGAACAGTTGATGCAGTTAACCAGGTGTTAAGTGAAAAGGAAGCTGGAATAACTGGAGACAATGGTTCTATTGATTTAATATGGATCAATGGCGAAAACTTCTGGACTTTAAAACAAGCAGACCTTCTTTATGGTCCTTTTGCTGCTGGATTGCCAAATAGTAAATTCGTTGCATGGGATAATCCTGCAGTTAATTTAGACTTTGGAAGAGCGGTAGATGGTATGGAAAGTCCTTGGTCTAGTGCACAATTTCATTTCATGTATGACTCAGCTCGCAATGACTATGAAGACATGCCAAGAAACTATGGTTTTCTGACTAAGTGGATCTCTGATAACCCTGGAAGATTTACATACATCAGACCTGGAAAGGGTGGTTTCGTTGGAACAAGATTTGTTAAGCAAATTTTCTTTGAGTTAAGTGGTGGTCAAGAGCAATGGGTTGGACCATACAATGAAGAGTTGTATAACAAGTGGGCTCCAAAAGTTTGGGCTCTATTAAACTCTTGGGAAGCTGATTTACATAGGAGTGGTGAAACTTATCCAACTAATAATGCTGAAATGCATGCATTATTTGCTAATGGTGAGGTGGATATGAGTTTTACTCAATCTCCAAGAGGTGCAGGACCAACAAACTCTGCTGGAACAACACCACCTACTGCTAGAGCTTTTGCTTTTTATAACAACATGATTGGAGACTTTAATTATTGGGCTATTCCATACAATGCCCCTAATAAAGCAGCTGCACTGTTATATGCTAATGTAGTATTAGAGCCAACATTACAAGCTGCTCAAGTTCAACCAGCTAATGGTTTTTGTTGTGGTTGGGGAATAAGCACAGCTAAAGTAACAAGTGCTGATGGAGTCGCTGCTATTCAAGATGCTCAAAACAATCTTGGTGATGCTGCAGAAGATCAAGGAATATTAGCGAGAGCTCTTGTTTCAGATATTGCCGCAGAATATCAAGATAAAATTGAAGCTGATTGGCAAGCAAATGTTCTTCTAAAATAGGTTAAAAAATGGGCGGAGATAGATTAAAAATTGTACTTTCTCTTACTCCGCCCCTTCTAATTATTGGTACATTATTTTTTGGGGGAATACTCTATGGATTTCTTCAAAGTCTTGGCTATCAGCCAGCAATTCAAAAATATGATATAAATTTTGATGCGTACTATAACGTTATGTTTTCTGAGAGATATGCGAAATTATTTTGGTCGGGTTTAGCTTTAAACTTGTGGGTTAGCTTTGTCAGTACTTTTTTAGCTGCAGCATTTGCTTTATTTGGTGCTTTAACTATCAGAAAAACTTTTTTTGCGAAAAAATTCTGTAATTTTATCTTTTCTTTAAATTTACCTATGCCGCATCTAGTTGTGGCAGTAGGGATGATTTTTGTTTTTTCTCAAAGTGGTCTATTAGCTAGATTTTTTACTCAGATAGGCTTCATTGCATCACCAAGCGAGTTTCCAATCTTAGTAAAAGACAAATATGGCTTTGGAATTATTTTGGCATACATATGGAAAGAAGCGGCTTTCTTCTTTATTATTTTGATGTCTGTTCTTCAATCTCTTGGAGAAAATTTTGAAGAGTTAGCACAAAGTTTAGGTGCTAATAAATGGCAGAGATTTAGATATGTCATTCTTCCTCTAGTAATGCCAAATCTTTTTTCTGCATCAATAATTGTATTTGCGTTTAGTTTCGGTGCATATGAAGTGCCAGCAATTCTTGGTGTTAATTACCCACAAATGCTTCCAGTAATGGCATTTGAATTTTTTCTAAATCCAGATTTAAATGCAAGAAGTGAAGGAATGGCACTTAGCATGATTATTGCAATGATTGTTATGATTTTAGTTGTTATATATTTTTGGTTAACTCAAGCTAAAATCAGAAAAGATTAATTCTTATGGAAAATACTTTAAAGAAAACAAACATCTATGCAGTTTATTTAGGCGCTTTAATCCTAATCCTTCCCTTAATTGCTTTTTTTATAAATGCTTTTTCATTTAGATGGTTTTATCCCCAACTTATTCCAAAAGAACTCAGCTTACAGGCATGGGTAAGACTTAAATTAATTCCAAAAGAAGGTTTTAGATCACTAGATGGATTTCTGGATTTATGGTTATCAAACCCCACAATTATTAAAGCATTGGTCAATAGTGTAACGATTGGAGTTATAGTCACTATTGTCTCAATAATAATTGCATTACCTGCAGCAAGAGTATTAGGTTTACTAAATTTCAGATTTAAAAAATTAATTATTTTTATTATGGTTTCTCCTACAATATTGCCTCCGATAGCATTTGTACTTGGATTAAATATTAACTTCATTTCATGGGGATTTTCAGGAAGCTTCTGGGGAGTTTGTTTAGTGCATTTGGTTCCTATAATGCCTTATGTTGTTCTAACAATGACAGGAATTTTTGCTAACTATAATCCAGACTTTGAGCACCAAGCTAGAACATTAGGAGCTAATAAATTCAGAACTTTTTATTTGATTACACTTCCTGCAATTGCACCAGGCATGGTAGTAGCAGCTTTATTTGCCTTCTTAGTTTCTTGGAGTCAATATTTATTAACATTCTTAATTGGAGCAGGAAAGATTATGACACTGCCGCTACTTGTATTCTCAACAGCCTCATCTGGAAATCCAGCATTAACAGCAGCAATATCAATCGTATTTATCTTTCCAGCAATAGTAATTTTATACTTTACATCTAAATTCGTCTCAGGAGATTCTTCTGCAACATCTGGATTTGGAAAAATTTAATTAATAACAAAAAAGGTCATACAGAAAATGAGTGATTTAAAAATTTTAAATTTATACAAAAGCTTTCCTGGAATGGATAAACCAGCAGTTAATAATGTAAGTTTAGATATTAAAACAGGTGGATTGATAGCTTTTTTAGGTCCATCTGGTTGTGGAAAAACAACAATTTTAAAAATGATTACGGGATTGTTTCAACCTGATAGTGGAGATATTACTTTAGATAATGAGTCCTTATTACCAATTGCAACTGAGAAAAGAGGTGTTGTAATGGTCTTTCAAAACTATTTATTATTTCCTTATATGAATGTTAATGAAAATGTTGGATTCGCTCTTAAGATGAAGGGCATCGCTAAAGATGAAATTGATAAAAAAGTTAAGGATATGCTTGAATTAGTGAAACTTCCAGACATAGGTGATAGAAAACCCAAACAACTATCAGGTGGTCAACAGCAAAGAGTTGCACTAGCTCGTGCTTTAATTTCAAAACCGAAACTATTATTATTAGATGAGCCATTGAGTAATCTTGACGCACATTTAAGGGATGAGATGAGAGAGCTCATTGTAACTATTCAACAAAAATTAAATGTTACAACTGTTTTTGTAACTCATGATCAAGAAGAAGCGGTTTTATTGGCTGATAACATAGCATTAATTTTTGATGGTGAGCTTCAAAGCTTTGCATCTCCAAAAGAATATTATGAATCACCAATTAATGAGAGGGCTGCAAAATTCTTTGGTGGTGTCAACTTCCTAAAATCTTCAATAAATAATCAACAAATTGACACAGAAATTGGGCCTTTAAATTACAATCAAAAAAATAAAAAAGACTTGATGAACAATCATTTACTTACAATCAGACCTGAAAATATTGAAATATCAAAAACTAATATATTTAAAGAAAATTCTTTTTCAGGAATTGTCACATCGATTATTTTTTCAGGAACAAATACAAGATACAAAATTAAAATTGGAGATACTGTTTTAGACTGCTCAGTACAATCTGTAGGGAAAAAAGAAATATCTAAAAATGACGAAGTGTTTGTTCATTTGCCAAAAGATAAATTATGGGGTATGAATGATTAACAAAAAAAATAAAATTTCATTTAATGTTCACGAAAGTATAGGTGAACTTTCTCCTCACATGTTTGGTGCGAATCTTGAGCATATTGGTGAAGCAATATATAAAAATGGTGTTTGGGCTGAAGTAATTGAAAATAGAAAATTTTGTGGTGCAGATAAATTTATTTGGGAAACTGGTGTTAAAGATGATCATTTAGATTATGGAATTATAAAGCCTTGGAAAGGCTGTAATCCCTCTGCAAAGCATGTAATGTATGCCCATTCAAATTCTGAATATATTGTTAAAGGTGATGAACAAATTAATAGATTTGGAAGTGGCAAACAATCTCAACAAATTACCATAAGAGAACCAAGTGAAAAAAATAGAGGTATTAAACAGTCTATAAATGTAAATTTTATTAATGAAGAACATAAATTTAGCATAATGCTAAAGGGAACTGGGCAAAAAGTTTATATTCAAATTGGAGAATTAAATTTTGTTATAAAAAGTCAAACTAAATGGTTTGAATTTAAAAAAGTTATAAGATTTAATGATTTAAAGACAAAAAAAACCTTGTCAATTACAATTAATAGTGACGAAATATTTATTGCTAATTGCTCTTTAATGCCAAAAAATACAATCTTTGGCTTCAGAAAAGACATAACTAAATTGATCAAAGAATGGGTTCCAAGTTATTTAAGGTGGCCGGGAGGAAATTATTTATCTGGTTACAATTGGATTAATGGAATTGGAGATAAAAATTATCGCTTGCCATTTTATGATTTTGCTTGGTATGAATGGGAAAATAATGATGTTGGAACTGATGAATTTATGCAATGGTGTGAATATATTGGCAGTGAACCAATGATAACGGTAAATACTGGAAATGGTACTCCTGAAGAGGCAGCCTCATGGATTGAATACTTAACAGGGTCTACTAAAACTAAATATGGCAAACTTAGGTTAAAAAATGGAAGGAATAAGCCATATAACCTTAAAACAATATTTATAGGAAATGAAATGTTTGGGGGCTGGCAAATTGGCCATACTGATGCAAAAACGTACGCCTTAAAATATGATAAGTTTGTTAGGGCGATTAAAAAAGTTAATCCAAATTTAAGATACATTGCAGTGGGAGCATGTATGGATCACTTTGGACATTGGAATGAAATAGTATTGAGCAATATAAAAGAACGAATTGATGAATTAAGTATTCATTATTATTCTATAAGAACTGAGAAAGATAAAACTCATCCCCATTATAATTCAAGATATATCGCTACTGTTGCAGCATCTACAGAAGTTGAAACGATGCTTGATAAAACCATCCAAGAGATCAAAAAAAATACCAAAAAAAATATTACTATTGCTTTTGATGAGTGGAATACCTATGTTGAAGCTGAACATCCTAATTATATTGAAAATTATAATATTGCAGATGCTTTATATGCTGGATCTTTATTAAATGCATGCATTAATAGGGGAGATATGATAACAAATACTGGAATATATCATCTCATAAATGTAATGGGTAATTATAGAATAGATGGTCAAAAAATATGGAAAACTCCAACTACTCTTATTTTAGAATTGTTTACTAAATATCACAAAGGAAAAATTCTTAAAACTTCTGTAGATACCTCCACTTTTGTATCCCCTAAAATGGGTAAACAACCTATTTATAAGAAAAACAAACTATTAGATGCATCAACAACCTATTATCAAAACCAAATATGTCTCTCAGTAGTAAATAAATCAGAAAAAGAAAGTTTAATAATTTCAATACCTACTCATAAAAAAATAATTGAAAACTATTTAGTCAATGGTAATTCACCAACAGATATGAATGATAAAAAAAATCTAGCTAAAGTTACTATTAAAAAAAATAAACTAGAATATGGCAAAGATTATATTAAAGTTCCTCCTCATTCATTCAGCCTGCTATTGATGGAAGTATGAATTTATTAAGCTACCTAAATCAGAATAAGGCAACTTTATCATCTAATAGTTACTAAATTCAATCTATTTAATGCCTCTTTTGGCTTAATTTTAATGATTTACTCCTTAGTTAGCTCTATAAAGTAACAAACTCTATATCTAAGTCCATAAAAACATAACTATTGATTACTTTAAAGTTAAATTAACTTAATAATATGTATTAAATATTAATTTTTTCTAAACCAATGAGTTGAATAATTTAATATAATTCAACCTGAACTGAAATTTTATATATACTGAAAATCAATCCTTATATTTAATAAGGATTTGTTTTAAAACCTAAGGAGAAAAAATGAAACTAATAAATAAAGTATTAGCTATCTCAGCAATTTCTTTAAGTCTTATGCCTTCAATTGTAAGTGCAGACTGCGGAAAAGCAAGATTAGCTGATTTTGATTGGAACAGTGCAAATGTCCATACTGGTATTGTACAATTTGTTCTTGAGCATGGTTATGGCTGTGAAGTCGAAACTACAAGAGGAAGTACAACACCTATTATGGCTGCTCATTATGATAGCCAACTAGATATTGTAACTGAGCTTTGGTATGACAACATTGTGACTCAGTATGATGCTGTTGAAGCAGAAGGTATAATTCAAAATATTGGAATCAACACGCCTGACTCTCAACAAGCATTTTACGTAGACAGAACTACAGCTGATAAGTACGGCTTAAAAACTGTACTAGATATGTTAGATCCAGAGATTGCTGCATTATTTAATGATCCAGAAAATCCTGGTATGGGAAGAATGGTAAGCTGTATTGGAGGCTGGACTTGCTACACTATTAACCATGTTAAGCAGCGTGTTTATGGTTTAGATAAATACTATAGTAACTTTGATCCAGGCTCTAGTGGTGCATTAGCTGCAGAAATTTCAGGTGCATTTGCTAAGAGTCGCCCAATCTTTACATATTACTGGGCACCAACTGCCTTGATGGGTAAGGTTGACTTGGTAAGATTAAAAGAGCCACCTTACGATGTAGCATGTTGGGACGCAATGATGGCTGTTGTAGAAGACATAAAAGCTAACGGAAAAGATTCCTATGCGGCTACTTGTGCAACTGAATACAAAGACATGTCTCTAGACAAGTCTGTACTAACTGCATGGGCAGATACACATCCAGAAGAGACAGCTTTCTTAAAGGCATATAGCATCCCAACTGCAACGGTGAACCAGTTGCTAGCTTTCTATGAAGGTGAGGCTGATGGTGATATGGAACTTCTTGCAATGGAGTACTTGCAGAATAATTCTGAATGGAAGTCTTGGATGTCAGCAGAAGTTGCTGCTAAGGTTTCAGGAGCTCTATAAGTTAGACTTAATATAAAAAAGAGCTCACTCGTGAGCTCTTTTTTTTCATAAAACATTTATCATGATTAGAAAACTACTTACATACTTAACTTTCCCAATTGTTATGATATGGCTCTTAATAACAAGCTTTAATACTTCAAGATTTAAGCCAGATAGTGCTATGGAATTATTAACAGATGCAAGCTGGTTATATGATTGGCCTAAATGGCTAGATATTCCACTGATGAAATGGATTAACGATGGATTCAAAGTATTTAATGCAAAATATGGAATCTATTTCGAAGCAGTTAACGACTTCCTTCTTGGCGCAATACTCTCTCTTAAGAAATTTTTAACTATTTTGCCTTGGCCAGTTGTCATTGCACTCGTTGTTGCAATTGTTTTCTTCTCGAGTGGGCGAAAAGTAGGAACAACTATTTTTGTAGGATTTTGCACATTTTTTATTGGCTTTCTTCACCCAAGATTTTGGGACAAAGCCATAGAAACAACATCTATCATGTTAATTGGTATTATTATTTGTATTATTATTGGAATTCCAATGGGTATTGCAATGTCTCGAAATAACAAAGTTCGAAATGCAATATTACCAGTTCTTGATTTAATGCAAACAATCCCAAGCTTCTGTTACCTAATCCCAGGAATTATGCTGTTTGGATTGGGCGCTGTTCCAGCAATTATTGCAACCGTTATTTATGCAGTTCCTCCATTAGTTCGATTAACTGATCTTGGAATTACCCTAGTTGATACCGAAGTTATAGAGGCGGCTGAAGCATTTGGAGCGAGCAAAAAACAAAAATTACTTGGAGTGCAGTTACCTCTTGCCCTACCAAATATTATGCAAGGAATCAACCAGTGCACGATGATGGCACTAGCTATGGTTGTCATTGCCTCAATGATAGGAACTCGAGGCCTTGGCGATGAAGTTTTACTTGGACTTCAACAACTAAACGTTGGAAAGGCAACTGAAGCCGGTCTTGCGATTGTACTATTAGCAATTGTGTTAGATAGAATTACACAGGCTTATGGTAAAAAAATACAAGATAGAAATAAACCACCAGAATAAACCCCTATTATGTCAAAAATCGAAATTAAAAATATTTATAAAATATTTGGTCCTCAACCTAACCAAGTTTTATCAATGGTCCAAAATGGAGCAGGCAAAGAACAGGTTCTAGAAGAAACTGGTCATACTGTTGGCTTAGATAACGTTTCATTATCTATTGAAGAAGGTGAAATTTTTGTTTGTATGGGCCTATCTGGATCAGGTAAGTCAACTTTGATTAGGCATATTAATAGATTAATTGATCCAACTGCAGGACAAGTTCTTGTAAATGATGTTGACGTATTAAGTCTAGATGAAAAAGAAATTTTAGAGTTCAGAAAAAAAACAATGAGCATGGTTTTTCAGCGATTTGGATTATTCCCCCATAAAACAATAATTGAAAATGTTGCTTATGGA
>Ga0308006_10000850_pt1 | contig 11060 bp, 15 predicted proteins | sample Neamet69_FD_203150 | JGI IMG/M metagenome (GOLD analysis project Ga0308006, IMG submission 203150) | Marine microbial communities from water near the shore, Antarctic Ocean - #69 | ecosystem: Environmental > Aquatic > Marine > Unclassified | place: Southern Ocean | collected 2014-06-07 | reverse complement strand
TAAAAGATCGGTTAATGTGTGTTTCGCAGCAGACGGCACTACTTACGATGCAGCAGCTACAGCGGCACGTATTGTTGAAGTTGGTAATGGTGTAGCTCATAAAATTGCAGTAGGCGTAATTAGCTAGTGACTATACCTACTGGCACAGTGACTATGAACGATATTCGTACTGAATATGGCCTCTCAGGTGCTTTGGCACTTAGTTCGTTGTATGCAGGCGGCAGTATCATAGCTGCGGGTTCAGGTGGCTATAGTGGCGCTATTCCTAGTAGTGGTACTATTTCTTTGAATAATTTTAGAGGGCATAGCGCCCCTCCGTCTATTTTAGATACTCAAACAGTAGTCATAGGCTCTAGAAATGATTACGGGTACATTAGTACTGGGTATAGGGGTACCTCGAATACCACTGGCTCTGTCTCTGATGGAACCTCTAATCTGTATTCTGGAGCAACTGTTAAGGATATTTACCATATCAGCACTTTGAATAGGCTCTACTTTGCAGTATTGGGTAGCCACGCAAACTCTGGGTGGACAACAATGAAAATTAATGGCATTAGCTTTGCTAGAACAAGTGCGTCCTTTACGACATCTGGCGGCAACTCTGCTTGGTACTGGAGTTCGGTAAGCTCTCACCCATTCGGGTCTAGTGGAACCAGAGCGGTAACTTGGGAATAATTATGGCTATAACGTGGAAGATACTAAACATTGAATACATTGTCCTAGAAGGCGGGTTAACTAACGTAGCTAAGAACGTGCATTGGTATGCTAGTGGTGTTGGTGAACTAGATAACTGGGGTAATTGTTGGGGAAACCAACAGCTAGATATTTCAGGGATAGACGCAAGTAGCTTTAGTTCTTGGGATAGCCTAACAGAGGCTCAGGTGATCGGGTGGGTTAAATCCGCTATGGGTGACGAGCAAGTCACAAGAAATGAAGAGTTTATTGAAGCGACGATAGGTATGGGAACAATGACAGAAAGACAGGTCGGCCTTCCCAGTTGGTAATAACTAAGAGGTAATTATGGAAATTATATTAAAAAGTCTTAAATCGAAAACAGTACAGTTCTCAATCGCATTAGCGGTGTTAAGCATACTCCAAGGGTATGTGGGATTTCTCCCGGTCTCCGCTGCGGGGCAGGCAATGGCGGGCTGTATAATTGCGTCTTGTGTTACTGTTTTACGTTTTGTTACTACAGCGCCAATATCCGCAAAGTAACCTGTGGATGTTGTACAGTTAATTAACGAAGTCGGATTCCCAATAGCCGCTGCGCTAGGCTTGGGTATGTTTATCTGGAAGCTCATTAATCGTATTATTGACGGGCTAGAAACCAAGGTAGATACACTGGATGATAAGTTGGTAGAGCAAATAGCCCACTTAGAAGAGCGTTTAGGCGGTAAACTCGATGGTCAACACGGTATATTAATAGCTCTCATAGACCGCGTTCGCTCGGTTGATAACGAGATTATCAGGCAGGATGTCCTGTTAAAGACCGTGTTGGGGGTGCCCCAGTTGCTACAAACGGATCGAATTGCAAAGGCAGAAAGAGATGACCAGCGAAAAGACTAAGATTATAACGAGCGCGTTGTTATGGATAGCGATTCCAATTACCGCTGATCAGATGACGCACAAGTTTAAATCTCCTAGTTTTAGCGGCATAAATACCTCAAGCCACTACTTAACTATAGAGAACCAAGAATTTAATCGGAAAGCAGACATAGCTGCGGAGATTAAAGCGTACCAAGAAGAATTACTCCGTGATGCAGAAAACACAACACTAGCTAGATTTATAAGAAATTTGGAATCAAGGATTTACGCTGAGCTAAGCAGGCAACTAGTAAACAACTTGTTTGGCGAGACAATGAGTACTGAAGGAATACTTGAGTTAGAGGGTAACACCATACAATATTTTGTTGACGGTGATTTTATAACTTTAATAATTACGGATGCCGATGGAAATGAGACTACCATTGTATTGCCTGTTGGCTCTTTCTCTTTCTAGCTGCTCAATTTTTGACCAGTTTGAGGACACTTTTGACCAAAGGTTTAAATCTAACGACGTAGTTACGATAGAACAACTTACGTCTACCGCTCTTATGAGTGTAGAACCCCCAACTCTACAACCTGTAGTAGCCGTGTACCCTAATTCTTTCACGGATCAGACTGGGCAACGTAAAAGCAATAGCTCATTCGCTCTTTTTTCAACCGCCGTTACACAGCAGCCTAGCGCCCTTCTCATCCGTGCGTTAAAACATGCTGCAAATGGAAAATTCTTTCGCGTGGTAGAGAGAGTAGGATTAGATAACCTGACTAAAGAAAGGCAGTTAATTAGGTCAGCTAGAGAGCAAATGCCGGAAGACAGTGATAGTAAGGGCGTACCCCCATTGCTGTTCGCAGGTGTGTTGCTAGAAGGGGCTGTTATAGCGTATGATACTAACTTGACTACTGGCGGTATGGGTGCTAGATATTTAGGCATTGGCAAGAGCGCACAGTACAGAAAAGACAATATAACCGTGTCTCTAAGGATGGTATCCGTAGCTACGGGCGAAATATTAATCGAGGTATTAAGCCAAAAAACTGTGTTTAGCTACGGGCAATCTGAAGATATTTTTAAGTTTATCGAGTTAGGTACGGAACTTGTCGAAATAGAGTTAGGAAACTCTCGAAATGAATCTACGACCATAGCCCTTATGAAGGCCATAGAAGGAGCGGTATTAGAATTAATTAATATTGGTTATGAACGGAGGTTTTGGTCTTATGAAACAAGCACATAGAAATTTAATAGTTATTATAGGTATCGTCGTAAGCACGTTTATTTGGAGTGCCGATAACGAGATATACATTACTCAGTCCGGCGCTACGGCAAACATAGATATAGAGCAATTAGGTATTTCTAACTTAATTGGTGGAATAGGCTCTACAGCAGGTAATCTTACGCCTCTTGATCTTGATGGCACGTCAATGACGCTAGATATTAACATGATTGGCGCTACTAATAAGTTTTTCGGTGATATTTGGGCAGACTCGTTTACAGGCAACTATAATTTTACTGGATCAACTAACACATTTAGCATTCAAGTCGATCCCAGTAACACATATGGCGCAGACTCAAGCAACCACCAAGTTAATGTTACCGGAGCTAGTAACACGTTTACGTTAAACCAAGGAACTTCAGCATTGGCTGCTACTTTGGATTTAGACTGGGTTATACAAGGCTCTAACAACACGATCACCTCAAATATAAATATTGATGGCGCAACAAACTTTGTTGATATTGATGGTTCTGATAACACCCTAACTTACACGGGTAGTGGTGTTACTGCATCGGCAGGAGGTTACTTCTACTTAGATCACACGGGCGGATCGAGGACGTTTAATGTACAACAGCTTTCCACGCAAGACAATGACTGGGTTAAGATTACTTCTATTGGCAGTTCTGGTACTTTGTGTGTTATTCAAAATGACCAAGGTACAAGCCTCGGTTGTTAATGTTGGCGATGTTTCCGAGGTGTATGGAAACGCTCAGATTAATAGAGGGAAAGAGAATAGCAAGGCAGATTTAGACTTTGCTATTCAATCAAATGATAAAGCTGTCACCAGTAATGGTAGGATGGCTATTACTTTTTTAGATGACTCAACGGTAAAACTTACTGAACACTCTCAGCTAACGATTGATGAGTATGTCTACGACCCAGACCCATCTAAGTCGAAGATGGCCTTAACTTTCGGTTTAGGTACTGCACGATTTATTACAGGCAAGCTAGGTAAGATAGACAAACGTAACATATCCCTTAAAACCCCGGTGGCCGATATTGCGATTCGTGGGACAGATTTCACCGCGACAGTAGACGAGTTAGGACGTAGCCTTATCATCCTCTTGCCTGATCAATATGGAGTCTCTAGCGGAGAGATAGAAGTTGTAACTGCTATGGGCAGTGTGTTGTTAAATAAACCTTACGAAGCTACAACTGTATCAGTGTATGAGTCCGCCCCTTCCAAACCTGTCATCCTAGACCTAACGCTCGACTTCATCGACAACATGCTCATTGTTACGCCGCCTAAAAAAGAAATAGTCGCATCAGAAGAGCAAACAACAAAAGCCGCAAATATATTAGATTTTAACGCGCTAGATATTGATTACTTAGCCGAAGATTTATTAGCAGAGGATAGCCTAGAGTTTACTGAATTAGATATAAATTTCTTAGATGTTAATTATCTAGAGGATTTGCTAAATATACTCGATGCACTAGGCATTTCAGAAGAAGAAGACAAACTGGCGCAAGTCTCAGGCGTTACTGTAACAGGCACTGCGTTGGGAACAGACGCGGATACTCAGATAACAACGATTATTACAGGTCAGACTATTAGCCTAATCCGCAGTGTCAGCGAGTACAGCCGTCTAGACTTAGATACGGCAGGGGGTTACACAGTCATTTTAATACAAGATGGTGTGTCTAATGTAATTAAGATTAACGGCGGTGACTCTACCATAAGAATATTGCAGGAAGGGTAATGAAGAAGACAGTCATAGGGTTTATAACTGCGCTTTTGTTCTTGGCTTCACTATACCAACCCACACTAGTAGAGGTTATAAAGCTAAGAACCTTTGATGCTTTTGTTAAAACAGAGGAGCCTACAGAAAACATAATACTCCTAGATTTAACTGAGGCTGATATACACGACGAGGGCGGGTGGCCTTTTCCCAGAGAACGATTAGCTAAAATTCACGTTGACCTCCTAAACGCGGGCGCTGCCTCAGTCTCATGGGTGGCAGTCTTTAGCGAACCTGACAGGTTTGGCGGTGACGAAATATTTGCTGAAGCGTTATCTTATTACCCCAGTGTAATTGCTATGTTTGAGACAGAAGGGTGGAAAGATATTCCTAAGACTGAAGGCACTGTAATACTTGGAGATGATAGTAAGGGCATAGATGCTACAGGTGTTACTCAAAATATTAAGATTCTTAGAGACTCTGCCTTACAGGGTATAGTTTCTGCTCCGGTTGACGTTGATAATATGGTTCGCAGAATGCCTCTACTAATGAGAAGCCCAGACGGATGGATGGCTAGTTTTGGTACACAGCTGCTCAAGGCAGTTACAGGCACCAGTACTTACGTAATAAAGACTAACCAGTACGGTATACAAGAAGTTAGGGTAAAACAGATGAATGCTATACCTACAGATAGATTTGGTAGAGTTTGGGTAAACTGGGTTAAAACACGCAGTACTACGTTAGATAAAATGGACGTAGCAGGAAAAGTAGTTATTGTCGGAACCACGGCTAAAGGAATACTACCGCAAGTTTCTACGCCTGTCGGGTTACTTTACCCCCACCAAATACAAGCAGCGTTAGCCGAAACTATTATCCATGCTTCTAGCAAGCGTATGCCGATGATTCCCAATGAAACGCAGTTGTATGAAGCACTAATATTTATTCTAGGCGTACTAGTAGTTTTCTTATGTATTAACTATTTGGGTATCTATGCGGGATTAATATTGTCGCTTGCATCCATACTAGCTGTTGGGGCTTTTGGCTTATTATTAATACAACGAGGTTTTTTAATTGACGTTACTTGGGCCATGATTTCTCAAATTGTCGTAGCGTCCGCAACTTTTTATGTAAATTATAAAGAGCAATATAAGTTAAAAGAACAGATTAAGAAACAATTTGAGCATTATTTAGACCCCCGACAAGTCAAGCGTTTGCAGGAGAATCCAGAGCTACTAAAGCTCGGTGGTGAGAAGCGATACTGCACTTTTTTATTCACAGATGTACGCGGTTTTACTGCCTTATCTGAGAGAGTTACCCCGGAGGAAGTCACGTATATAATGAATAGAGCCTTAACCGCCCAACAATCAGCGGTGGCGCAGTATAGCGGTATGGTAGATAAGTATATTGGCGATGCAATGATGGCTATATTTGGTGCGCCTTTAGACCTAGAAAACCACGAAGACCTAGCTATAGCCTGCGCTAAACAAATACAGGCGAACATGGTTGATCTTAACCTAGATTTTGCACAGCGAGGACTGCCGCCCATACAAATAGGCATTGGAATAAATTCAGGTTTTGCTATTATTGGTAACATGGGATCGGAAAAACGCTTCGACTATACAGCGATAGGAGATGCTGTTAACATTGCAGCTAGGCTAGAGTCGGGTACGAAGGCCGCAGGTGTTGATGTCTTGATTGGTATTAGCACACAACAGCGTACAAGTAGCAGTCTGGTAGAGCTACCCCCTATTGAAGCAAAAGGGAAGTCTGCCAAATTACTTGTATATACTTTTTAAAGTTAACAAAGGAGATTTGACATGGGCGAGAAAAAAACAACTCCCATTACGATCAATGATGTAGAGTACGTGTTAGAAGATATGACCGAAGAGCAGCAAATGCTTGTAAACCACTGCCAAGATTTAGACAGGAAGATAGGCAGCACAAAGTTTAATCTAGATCAGCTTAGTGTAGGCAAAGATGCGTTTGTAAATATATTGGTTCAGAAGCTAGAAAATCCTGAGCCTGAAGCCGAAGAAGCTGAACTAGTAACGGAGGCTTAGCATGGCGACGGCGACGGTACGGGAATCTCTTCTAAAACTTGAAGCTCACGAAAGAGAATGCACAGTGCGTATGGAATCAATAGATTCCAAATTTACTGCCATTGAAAAACGTCTTGATGAAAGTGTTATTAGGTTTAGAAAATTGGAGATGACTCTTTGGGGTATGTACCCTTTGATCATTGGCTTGTTCCTTATTGATAATGGTTTAGTATGAGTATCGTCGCCTCTTTAATTGGCCCAGTCACAGGACTGTTGGACAAATTCATTGAGGATAAAGATCAAAAGAACGCTCTAGCACATGAAATTGCTACCATGAGCGACAAAGCATCGGCCCAAAATGCCATTGCTCAAATTGAGTTAAACAAGGCTGAAGCCCAGTCGGGCTCTCTGTTTATCGGCGGATGGCGACCCTTCGTTGGATGGACGTGCGGAGTGGGCCTTGCATACAACGTAATTATATCTCAGATACTTTCTATCTGGTTTGAAGTTCCTACGGTTGACCCCTCTCTACTAACTCCTGTTCTAATGGGCATGTTAGGCATGGGAGCTATGCGGTCATATGAAAAAAAGAATCAAGTAGCAAGGGAAAAGTAATGTTTAAGTATTTTAAATTAGAAGATTTTGATTGTAAGGAAACAGGCGAGAACGATATGGATATAGAGTTTATAAAAGCTCTTGACCATTTACGTGAAGCTTGTAATTTCCCTTTTGTGGTGACAAGTGGCTTCCGATCAGTAACGCACAGCGCAGAATCCAAGAAAGCTTCTCCCGGCACCCACACAAAGGGTATAGCGGCAGATATAAGAATTTCTGGTGGAGCGCAGCGTATGTCGGTAGTTAAACATGCATCAGCTATGGGAATGTCCGTAGGGGTTGCTAAAACTTTTGTACACGTAGACACGCGTAAGACTGAACAAATGTGTTGGTGTTACTGAGATGAATATATATGCGCGAATTATTAGAAGCCGACTTGTTAGAGTCGCAGCTAGAAGCCGTAGAAGCTTATGTAAAATACGGTACTCACTCTAACGCAGCGAGGGCGTTAGGAGTATCAACTGACACATTTAAGAAGAGAATACGTAGAGCAAAAGTAAGAGCTGCTTTACAAGGTATAGCGCCAGAGGCCGGGCTAACTAACCAAACTGCAACAGGCTTCGCTACTAAGCGAGTGTCTACACTGTATAAATCAGATGGCTCCATTGGGGCACAATGGCATATACAAGAGCAGGATAAAGCACAGCAGCTAGAAGCTTTAGTAGAAGCGCTTGATAAATACGTCTGGAAGCCCGCACCTGTTATAGATCATAGCGGGAAAGCAGATAAGGACTTACTTACTTTATATACGCTAACTGATTTTCACTTGGGTATGTACGCCCTAGAATCAGAGACTGGGGCCGCTTATGATCATGTTATAGCAGCTAAGCTAGCCGTAGCCGCAGTCAACAAAATGATTAAGGGTTCTCCAGATTCCGAACTTGGCATCCTTAATATTCAAGGAGATTTCATGCATTGGGATGGACTTGATGCTGTTACTCCCGCCTCCAAGCATGTTCTTGATGCTTCTACTAGATTTTCGCACTTGGTTGATCTATCGCTTGATTTTATTATGGGCGCTGTGGAACTACTTTTAAAGAAACATAAAATCGTACGTGTGATAATATGCGAGGGAAACCACGACTTAGCTTCTAGTTTGTGGATGCGTAAAGCTATTGGTCGTATATTTATAGACAACGAGCGGGTAACGGTAGACGATACTGATTTTCCATTTTACGCGTATTTACATGGTGACATAATGATTGGATTTCACCATGGGCACAAAGTTAAGAACAAAAGTTTGCCTGCATTGTTTGCTAGCGAGCCTAGATATAGAGCCATGTGGGGCAATGCGGCATATACATATATTCACACAGGGCATTATCACCACACGGAACAAGACATGGCTGAAGGGGGCGGGGCAATAGTCGAGAGACACCCAACACTAAGCTCGCGTGACGCTTATTCTGCCAGAGGCGGGTATACCTCTTGGCGAGCAGCACATGCAATTACATACCATAAGAATACAGGTGAATGCCTTCGTGTGACTGTCACACCAAATGTAAGCTAGTCGTAGGCAACGCTCTGTATTATAATTGAAAGATTATTGATCTAAGGCGTTAGCTATGACTGGACTAAGAATTCGATCTTTTGGCGGTATATCGCCTAAAACTCCACCCCGCATGCTGTCAGAAAAACAGGCGCAAATATCTAGCAACGCCGGAGTTTTCTCTGGCACGCTTACGCCCACTAAAGATTTGGGCACTTCTGTTAAGACTGTCGTGGGAACTACTACTTCTATTTATAAATTTGGGCAAGATTCCGTGGATGAAACCGCAGGGTGGCTTAGCTTTAATAACGACGTAGATGTAGCTCGCGGACAGATAAATGGAGACACAGAAGAGTGGACATTCTATACAGGCGACGGCACGCCAAAAGAAATACGTGCAGGATACATAGCTTCGCCTGCTATATTAGGTCTTAAAGCTCCAACTGCAAACCTTGTTACATCTCTAGGAACCGCAGGTACTGTAGGCGTAGCCGCTATATATAACGTAACAGGCGTAGCCGCTGAGACTACTACTCTGGTAGTTAGCGACGGGGCTAACACAGTTACTATAGTAAGCGCGGAGTATACTTCTATTGCAGATCAAATTACGGCTATACAAGCTGATACCGCTTACGACGATTTATTATTTACTGTATCTATAAACACAGCAGGTGATGGGTTTAAGTTTACCTACGAGAAAGCAGGCGCTATTACAACGCTGCCATCTATAACAGGTACAGGTAGCACGCATGTTGTCAGCGTAATTACCGCTGGTGTCACAGAGATTACTGTAGATAGCCTAGTAGCTGAGACACGAGTATACACTTACACTTATGTAAACAAGACAGGTGCCCGTAGCGTAGAATCTTCTCCGGCTCCCGGCTCAATTTCCGTAGATGTTTACCCAAACCAAGAGGTTACAGTTGGTAATTTCTTAGTTCAAGCTACAGGTTACGTAGCTACGCACGTCAGGTTGTATAGGTCTACTGCGGGTGTATTCTTGTTTGTTAAAGAAATAGTTATAGCCACGGCTATCGCTAACGGGTTTGTAGATACCATAGACCCAGAGCTATTAAACGAAGTACTACCTTCTTTAACATGGCTACACCCACCAGACACTTTGGCGGGTCTAACTAACTTGCCCAATGGAGTAATGGCCGGGTTTTCTGGTAGAGATATATATTTTTGTGAGCCTTATGTTCCGCACGCTTGGCCAGACATATACAGGCAAACCATAGATCACCCAGTAGTTGGGCTTGGTCGTATGGATACTACGCTAGCAGTTCTTACTAAAGGCACTCCATATCTAATACAGGGCTCTCACCCAGAGTCTATGTACGTAATAAAATCCGATGTAGAACAATCTTGCGCTTCAAAAAGAAGCATCGTTAGCTTTGGAGGCCTTGTATTCTATTGCAGCCCAGATGGTTTAGTTGCACTTAGTCCGGGCGGCTCTCAGCTTATAACCGAAAACATGTATGATTACAGTCAGTGGCAGGCACTTATAAAGCCTGACTCTGTACACGCATACCACCAAGACAATAAGTACATAGGATTTTACAATAATGGCTCAACAACTGGGTCGTTTGTATTTGACTTAACTTCTAAGCAATTTACATTAAGCTCGGTTACAGCTTCCGCAGGTTATCAGTCGCTACGTAACGATAAGTTATACCTACACCTATCTGGTGCGGTACGTCCTTGGGGCGAGGGGTCTAATCTTAGTTATACATGGAAATCTAAGAAGTTTACGCTCCCACAGCCCCTTGGTTTGACTTGCGCTCAGGTGGAGGCAGAAACTTACCCTGTTACAGCTAAGATATACGCTGACGGTGTTCTTATTCATACGGAGGCTGTAGCAAACAGATTTCCATTCCGCTTACCATCGAAAGTGGCGAGAGATTGGGAAATAGAACTAACAGGCACAACAGAAGTTTTTGCTGCCGCTATAGCGCATTCACCCCAAGAGTTAGCAGGCGTATAAATGAGTCAGATGCCCCCGAAGAAGAGTAATTCGTTACCCTCGATTACGTCACCGCTACCCCGTGATGTACGTACATTTCTTGATCGCTTACGTGATGTGCTTGGTGGCGAGGGTAACTCAGCTATAATGACTAAGAAAGATTTAGTCAGTTATAACTTAATAAATAACCAAGGCATAGTATTACCCGCCCCCAAAGGTACTACGATAGTTACTGCGCCTACACCCGTTACAAATTTAGAGGTGGCAGGAACTTTTAGGGTAAACATAGTTACTTGGGATCAGCCTATTTATGCAGGTCACGCATATACAGAAATATGGGGTTCTCCTACATACGACACGCAGTTACCTAGCAATCATGCTGATTACGTTAACCCTTCTACGTTAAATGAACTTGGCTTAGCCGTTCCTGTAGGAATGACTGTGGGCTCTATATTCTCTGACGTT
>Ga0308006_10000847_pt1 | contig 11075 bp, 11 predicted proteins | sample Neamet69_FD_203150 | JGI IMG/M metagenome (GOLD analysis project Ga0308006, IMG submission 203150) | Marine microbial communities from water near the shore, Antarctic Ocean - #69 | ecosystem: Environmental > Aquatic > Marine > Unclassified | place: Southern Ocean | collected 2014-06-07 | reverse complement strand
GTTTGGTGAATCGTACGACTTAGCCTTTGCAAACGGAGGAGATCAAAACAACGATACCATCCCCGAAAGAGTTATTTGCAATACTATGTCTATTGCACTTTTAGATGGTTTAGGAGATAAAATACAATCAAGTAGCTGGCTTTTAAAAAATAGTTAGGTGGATCTTTTTAAAGAAATAGAAGCAGATTTATTGCAACATAAATTACAGATAGATTCTTTTGATCTTTCTAGACCTTGGGGGGGCTTTTTTGTAATTAAAGAAGAGGATGCACAAAGATTTGCTAATATTTATTTCAACGAGTACGATATTGAAACTTTTCGTATAGCAGGGAAACTTAGTCCAAAAATTTTATTGGTTAAACCACAGGCAAGATTATCTTGGCAATACCACAATAGAAGAGCTGAGACTTGGCGAATTATAAAAGGTTCTCTTGGAGTCATTCGTAGTCTAGATGATACTGAAGGAGAGGTTAAAGTATTTACAGAAGGAGAAATAATCATTCTTCAACAAGGAGAGCGTCATCGTTTAATTGGTCTTGACACCTGGGGAATAGTCGCTGAGTTTTGGCAACACACCGACCCAACCAAAGCATCAAACGAAGAAGATATAGTTAGACTACAGGACGATTATTTGAGAGGATAAGTTGGCACATTATGATTTTGGATGAAGAATTATATAGCCCTTATATATTGTTATCTAGATATAAATAAGCTATATAACTACATTTATTGTAGTTAAAAAGAAGCTAATAGCTCAGGCTAATTTTGTATGATGAAAAAAGATATTGCTTAGGTAATCATAGAATATTAAAGAATTGGAAAAAATTACATGAAAATATTAGTTACTGGAACTGCAGGGTTTATAGGCTTTCATTTATGTATGGCTTTATTAAAACAAGGACACCAAATTGTCGGATTGGATAATATTAATGATTATTACGATGTCAATTTAAAATATGCACGTTTAAATGAGTTAGGGATTTCGAGAACGGATGCAGAAGTTTTTTTAAACAAATCTGAAAGCTCCATTTATAAAAGTGATTTGTTCTTTATTAGAATGAATTTAGAGGATAGAGAAGAACTACCGAGCTTGTTTAAAGAACATAAATTTGATATAGTTTGCAATCTAGCAGCTCAAGCTGGAGTACGCTATAGTATAGAGAACCCCGAAGCATATATAGACAGTAATATTGTCGGCTTTTTAAATATTTTAGAATGTTGTAGACATTCTAAAATAGAACATTTACTATACGCTAGTAGCTCAAGTGTTTATGGTGAAAATAAAAAGGTTCCCTTTTCAACTTTAGATAATGTAGACCATCCTATTAGTTTGTATGCTGCAACAAAAAAAAGCAACGAACTGATGGCGTACACTTATAGCCATTTGTATAGTATTCCAACTACTGGTTTGCGTTTTTTTACAGTTTACGGCCCTTGGGGAAGACCAGATATGGCGCCTATGTTATTTGCTGATGCGATATCAAATAATAGACCTATCAAAGTTTTTAATAATGGAAATATGAGTAGAGATTTTACTTATATAGATGATATTGTTAATGGTATTGAAATTCTGTTAAAGAATCCTCCAGTTAAAGAGACCAATAAGCCAGCTTACAGACTGTCTAATATTGGTAATGGTGATCCTCAATCTTTAGGCGATTTCATTAAAGCCATTGAAACTAGTTTAGGCGTCGATGCAAAAAAAGAATATTTACCAATGCAAGCAGGTGATGTACCTCAAACTTGGGCAGATATATCTGAGATAGAAAAGTTGGGATATGTAAGTACTACTGAACTTAAAGAAGGAGTTGATAAGTTTGTTACTTGGTTTAAAAATTACATTCAAAGATCTAAGTAGATTATAAATTATAACATGAAAAAAAAGAACTTAATTATATTCGGAACACGACCAGAAGCTATAAAAATGGCACCACTGGTAAAAGCCTTTTTGGCCAACGATGCCTTCGAAACTAGAGTATGCGTAACGGCACAACACCGAGAAATGTTAGACCAAGTTTTGTCTTTTTTCGACATTACACCAGATTATGACTTGGATTTAATGAAGCCTAACCAAAACTTATACGGCTTAACAGCAGATATAATCACGGGTTTAAAACCGATATTAGAAGACTTCAAGCCAGACTTCGTGTATGTTCATGGAGATACAACCACGACTATGTCGTCTAGTTTAGCTGCCTTTTATTCGGGTGCAAAAGTATGCCACGTAGAGGCAGGTTTAAGAACTTTTAATAAAAGAGCTCCTTTTCCAGAAGAGATAAATAGATGTGTTACAGGCTCTGTGGCCGATTATCACTTTGCTCCTACTACAACCTCTTCGCAAAATTTACGCAATGAAAATGTAAGCCAAGAGAATATCCTAATTACTGGAAACACTGTTATAGATGCTTTATTAGATTCTGTAGAACGTGTAGGAAAAATAGAGAATGAAGAAATCGAAAGTCTTAAAAAGCTCGTAGATACTTCAAAAAAACTCATCCTTGTAACAGGGCACAGAAGAGAGAATCACGGACAAGGGATGATAAATATTTGTGAGGCCTTGAGAGAGATTTCAGCAACACATAAAGATGTACAAATTATCTATCCAGTACACTTAAATCCGAACGTACAAAAACCGGTTTACGAGATTTTAGGAAGCCAAGAAAACATACACCTTATAGATCCGCTAGCCTACCCTGCTTTTGTATGGCTAATGAACCAATCTGAGTTAATTATTACAGATAGTGGTGGCGTACAAGAAGAAGCTCCTTCTTTAGGGAAGCCTGTATTAGTAATGCGCGATACCACAGAAAGACCTGAAGCTGTAGAAGCTGGAACGGTAATTTTAGTAGGCACAAACAAAGCTAAGATTGTAAAAGAAGCCAATAGCCTATTAACAGATAAAGCTCGTTATGCTGCTATGAGCACTCTCCATAATCCTTACGGAGATGGAAAGGCTAGTAAAAGAATTGTAGAACACATAAAAACTCAATTTTAAAAGTGAATTTTTCAATATTTTGGACGCTATTAAGAAATATAATAATAAGGTTTTCTGGGTCCGTTATTTTTTTTATTGTCATTCCTCTAGCGACAAGGAGATTAGGTCAAGTTGAGTTCCAGTTTCTATCTTATTTACTATCGTTTTTTATAATGCTATCTATTTTGTTTGATTTCGGATCGTCGATTATTGGAATAAAAAAAATCACTATAAACAAAGAAAACAATGAATTTGTAAAGCAAGAAGTATCAATAAATTTTTTTCACCGACTTCTTATTTATTTAATTACTGTAATTATTTTAGACAGAATTATATATTATAATTTTAATTCAATTTATAATATCAGGTTGGCAATTTCAACTGCATTATTTTATGCAGGGTTTTCAATGAATAGTATATGGATATCACAAGCCGTCGATAGATTAAATAAACAAATGATTGTTGATTTGATTTTTAAATTTACAGTTCCATTTATATTTATTTATTTATATGGTCATAATCTTTTGTCTTTTATTACTATTTTAGGGATTAGTTATTTTATAAGCTCTTATGTTATTTGGGTTAAATATTTAGAGAAAGTTAATATTAAAATGATTAAAATATTTTATCTGGAAAATATTTGGTTCTTTTTCACAAAAGTATTAATTGCTGGATACACATCAATTTTACCACTTTTTTCATTTTATATATTAGCTGGTAATGATTTTAGTTTTTTTACAATTTCAGAAAAATTATATAGAGGCTTGTTTTCTGTTTATGGGCCAGTTAGTCAATCACTATTCCCTTTATTTATACTGTTAAGCCAGAATAACAAGGCCTTGTTTAAAAAAAACATATTAAACCAGCTTTTATTTCAGCTTACACTGGTATCAATTATCGTTTTTGTCCTAATTCATTTTTCGAAAGATATTTTGATCTTATATTCAAATGGTATGTTTGACGAATCATCACGTTTATCATTAATTTTAATGTTTATGTCATATCCATTTATGATATTGGGAAATATACTTGGGTTACAATTTTTAATAACCCAAGGTCATATAAGAACAATGAATAAATGCTTTCTTGTAGGAACATTAATGATGGTCTTTTTTATGATATTAAGATTTTTTAATATTATAAATATAAACTTAGGGTATTTTATATTGATTTCTGAAATTTTAGTTGCTGCAATGATTCTGTATAATTCATATAAAAAATGGCATTAATATACTTACTTTTTGTTATTCATTTTCTCTCTGGAGTGTTTTCTAGAAAGAAACCAATAAATATATTTACACTACTAAATTTAATTTTAATAATTTCATTTGCTGATTTTTTTATAATCAAAAAAATGAATTACGAGAATTATGAGATCTTAATTGTGACATTTTTATTCACTTATTTTTCAGCCTGTATCTTTGATTATTATCTAAAGTATGAGAACTTGAATATCCAAAATAAAAAAGTTTCACAATATTTTGAGAAAATCTATATAATAGTTTTAATTTTCAGAATAGCTTCATTTGTTACGAATAGTCTTTACGGAACTCATTCTGGCACAAGCTTAGAAGTTACTTCATATTCCAACATTCTAGGTGTTTTGAATAATTCGGGTATATATTTTTATATAACTGCTGTCATACTTAAAAATCAGAAAAAAATAATTTCTACTGGTATAATTGAGTCAATATGGTTTTTAATAAGTGGAAGTAAGCTTTTTGTTGTCTTTGTTATTTTAATTTATCTCTTTAACAAATATCAACATCAAAAAGTAAGTAAAATTATTGTAGGGTATATTGCGCTTTCAATAATTGTTCTTCCTTATTTTTTTTTAATTGCCAGCAATTTTAGGATTAGTACACTAACTGGTAGAGAACTTAATTATGATAATGTGAAAGATATAATATTACTAGATAATCAAATTATTTCTGAGATAGAATACGATGAAATAATTTTAAGATTTTCTACAGCTTATTTTTATGATAAGTTTGTTACATACAGTATAATAAATCCACATAATAAATTTAGCAGTGGTGATCATTTTATAATCTCATTCTTATGGTTTATCCCAAAAGCGATTTGGAAAGACAAACCACCTGTTTCTTATGGTAGTTGGATCGGTGAGGAGATTTATGATTGGCGTCATTCTTCACGAAGTGAAGCCGCACCAACATTGTGGGGTGATTTTTATAATTCATTTGGTCTGTTAGGTGTTTTTATTGGTGTTTTATTATTTCATAGTATTCTTTTATTATTGTTTAATATTGTATTGAAGAATACTTTTTTTAAAGCATTCTTCACTTTAGCAATTCTCTCTAGAGTATTATTTATATATGAACAAAATTTCAGTTCAAGCATAGTGTTCATTATGTCAACAATATTTATTTCTTTTTTTATTCAAAAAATTCTAATTAAAAATGTACACATTAGTTACAACAACATACAATGACCTTAAAGGGTTACGAATTCTAATTGACTCAATACTTAATTCAAAAAACTTACCTGCTGAAATTATTATTGTTGATTCTGAAAGCACTGATGGAACAGATAGTTATGTCAGGGCATTAAAAAAAGCCAATAAAATTGACGTTGTTTATATCTGCAAAAAACTAACTATAGGAAGTGCTAGAAATTTAGGGGTTTCAATATCTAAATCTGATTTTGTTTTAATCAGTGATACGTATTGTGTTGTTGATTTTGAATGGTCTGAAAAGATTTGCAGCAAATTAAATGAAGGTTATTCCTTTGTAGGTGGTGCATTTATTGTAATTGGTACTAGTTGTGCACAAAAAGGATATTCAAAGCTATTAACCCAAGATAATAAAAATGTTAGGTTTAATCCTAGTAGTAGAAGTATTGGTTTTTTGAAGTCAGATTTCTTATCAATTGGAGGATACCCAACAGAACATAACCAGGGTGAAGACACACAATTTAATATAAACATTATAAATTCAAAATTTAAATTTATACAGCAAAATAATGCGAGAGTTGGATGGTATGGTCGATCAACTTGGAAAGAGTTGTTTGCACAATATAAAAGATATGCTATAGGGGATTTTGATTATGGGGTTTTTAAAAATAAATTTTTAGTTATCCCACTTTTACATCCTATAATAAATATAGTTTTAATATTTATTCCTTTGATTATTTATTTGATATTAATTGTCTGCATTCTTGGCTACAAGAATAAATTAAATAAATGCACTCTAATTGCTAGAATAATAATTGATTGTGGGACCATTTCAGGATTTAATGCCTTCATGTTAAAAAAAATTAAATGAAAATACTTTTTATTTGTGCCAGTTATTCTCCTAGATCCGCAAGTCCTGCATTTAGAACTACATATATATCGAAGGCTTTAGAACGTTTAGGTCAAGAAGTATTTGTTTTGACTTATGATGATGATTTTCAAACACGGTTAGATAAGTATGATCATACATTAAAAGGAATTGAAGTTAAAAATGTAAATCGAATTCATCAATCTATATCCAAAGGAAAATCTAAAAATTTGGCTTTAAAAAATTTATTATATAAATATGGTGTAGGTAGTTTATTTATCCCTGACCCACACATTAAAAATGTAAGTAAATTTTTTGAAAAAGCTAAGGAGATTGTCCTCACGAATAAGATAGATTTTGTTATTACTTTTTCTTTTCCACATAGTTTTCATATTATAGGGTATAGATTAAATAAAGCATTAAATGTTAATTGGATTGCAGATTATGGTGATATTTGGTATGGGGCTCCACATACAGAGTTTAATAAAAATAGTTTTTTTAAGAAATTAGACTACTATTTAGAACATAAAATTCTAAAACGCGCTACTGCTGTCTCCTTAACTACTAAAGCGTCTATTGAATTTTACAAAAAAAACTTTTCAGTAAAAAACTATTTACTAAATGAAATGGGGCATGTTGAAGAAAAGCAAGTTTTCCTAAATAACGAGTATAGTAGTGATAGTCTAACTTTTCTACATGCAGGAAGACTATATCATCCAATGAGGGATCCTATTAAAATGATAAATTTCATTGAAAACATAGCGGATGTAAATTCAAAACTTATTTTAGTGGGTGACATAGATGATTATTTAAAAAATAAAATTGATTTTTTAAATCCAAATAAAACTGAATTAATCTCATGGATGACAACATCAGAACTTCAAGTATATTTTAATCATTCAGATGTTTTAGTTTTATTTGGAAATCTAAGTGAGCTTCAAGTTCCAGGTAAATTATATGAGTATTTAAGTTTACGAAAACCGATTATATATCTACATATGGATTTGAAAAGTGACCCTGTTTTAGAAATAATAAAAAAGTTTAATTACATTTTCCCTGTTTCAAATAAGAATTTAGATAAAGAATTACTTTCTGTTATAATTAAAATTCAATATATAATTGAAAAAAATATTTCATCAAATTATGATGATTATTTTTCTTGGAATAAAATTGCAAGCAGATTATTATCACAATTAAATAAACTAGATGAAAAATAAAGTATTTATAATTTCGAGTTATACAATTTCGTTAGTAAATTTTAGAATTGAATTAATCAAAGAACTTCAAAGACAAAATTTTGAAGTTATTGCTTTAGGTCCTGAAAATGATAAAGAAACAATAAAAAAATTAAGTAATGAGGGTGTTAGATTTATTCGTTATAACCTTCACCGTAATGGATTAAATCCTATTTCTGATATCTTTTCAATATTAATGTTAAGAAAAATATTGAAAAAATATAAACCAAATTATATTATTCCATATACTATAAAGCCTGTCTTGTATTCAAATATAGCAAAAAAGGGATTAAATATAAAATCACTTTCATTAATAACAGGTTTGGGTTATTATGGTAATACTCCGACTAATATTAAGGAAAAAATTACGACAAGAATTTTAACCCAATTATATAAATTTGCATTAAATAGTAAAGATGTTTTAGCATTTCAAAACACTGACGATATTGATTTTTTTAAAGACAGAAAAATAATTAATTTCAAATCAAATTATTGCCTAACTCCAGGCTCTGGTGTGGACTTGCAGAAATTTAATTATTTACCAGTAAATTCAAAAAACGTAAACTTTTTGTTTATTGGTCGGCTGATTAAATCAAAAGGTATAGAATTATTTATTGAAGCCGCTAAAGCAATTAAAAAATCTAATATTTCTTGTACTTTTACAGTGATAGGAATGTTTGATACAAATAGTCCTGATGCAATTTCATTAGAATTAATTAATGATTATGAAACTAAGGGGATCATTAATTTCATTGGTGAAGTTAAAAATGTATTACCTTTTATAAATAATTGTAGCGTTTTTGTCTTACCATCTTACTATAGAGAAGGTGTTCCAAGAACATTATTGGAAGCTTTATCTGTGGGTAGACCAATCATTACAACTAATAATGTTGGCTGTAGAGAAACTGTTCATGTTGGTGAAAATGGATTGTTAATTCCGATTAAAGATTTGAACGCATTAATTAACTCTATGATGTTTTTTATTACAAATAAAGATAAAATAGCTAAATTTGGCTTAGCTAGCAGATCACTAGCAGAAAATAAATTTGATGTAAAACTAGTTAATCAGATTATTTTGGATAATCTAATTAAAGAATAAATGTATAAATCTTATTTTAAAAGACTACTTGATTTCCTGTTTTCCTTTTGCGGTTTAGTTTTCATAACGCCTATTTTACTGATTATTATTATAATTCTAACTATTGCCAATAATGGCACTCCATTTTTCTTTCAAACTCGTCCGGGTTTAAACAACAAATTATTTAATGTAATTAAGTTTAAAACAATGAACGATAAAAAAGATCAATTTGGGGATTTATTACCTGATTCAGCACGGTTAACAAAATTAGGGTCGTTTATTAGAAAGTCATCTCTAGATGAGTTGCCTCAGTTATTAAATGTATTGAATGGAGATATGAGTTTGGTTGGCCCAAGACCCTTATTGGTTGAGTATTTACCTCTGTATTCAAAAGAACAAGCTAGCAGACATTTGTTAAAACCAGGGATAACAGGTTGGGCTCAGGTAAACGGCCGAAACGCTATTTCTTGGGAACAAAAGTTTATATTAGATGTTTGGTATGTTAAAAATCAATCGTTTTTATTAGATATTAAAATTTTGTTTTTAACAGTTGTTAGAGTCTTTAAGAGAGATGGAATCTCTGCTGCCGAGACAGTAACAATGTCTAAATTTACTGGAAAATAATGATACTTATTGGAGCTGGTGGGCATGCAAAAGTTATAAGCGATATTCTTCTGCTATCAAACATTATTGTAAGTAGTTATTACGATGATAGGGATCTTGGTATTTTTAATTCTATACCAGTATATACTCCAATAGCTACTATTCCAGAAAATTCTAATGTTATTATTGCCATTGGGTTTAATAGTATACGTAAGCACATTGTTGTTTCTCTTCCGCAATTAAATTACAAAATGGCTATACACCCTAAGTCGGTACTAGACAAATCGGTTTTAATAGGTTTAGGATCTGTTGTAATGGCTTCTGCTACTATAAATAATGCTACATCTATAGGGGCACATTGTATAATTAATACAAGTTCAAGTATTGATCATGATTGTATTCTAGGTGATTTTGTTCATATTAGCCCAGGAGCTATTTTGTGTGGTAATGTTACAATATCAGAGGGAACACAAATTGGGGCAGGTGCCGTTGTATGTCCTAATTTGAGGATTGGTAAATGGGTAACTATTGGTGCGGGCGCTGTAATTATTAATGACATTCCTGATTATGCTGTAGTTGTTGGTAATCCAGGTAAAATAATAAAATACAATGAAAAATAAAATTTGGCTTTCGTCTCCACATATGGGAGGCACAGAAATGAAATATGTTCAAGAAGCATACGATACTAATTGGGTAGCACCTTTAGGTCCTAATGTAAATGGATTTGAGCAAGATATAGTAAAATACACTGGCGCATCTGCTGCTACAGTTTTAAATTCTGGTACTTCCGCAATTCACTTGGCCTTAATTTTATTAGGGGTTAAAACAGGAGATGAAGTACTTTGTTCCTCTTTTACTTTTTCTGCTTCCGCCAATCCTATCGTTTATCAGGCTGCTGTACCAATATTTGTAGATTCTGAATTAGACACTTGGAATATGTGTCCACTACTACTTGAAGAAGCCATAAAAGATAGAATTAGTAAAGGAAAAACCCCAAAGGCGTTGTTATTAGTACACCTGTATGGGATGCCATCCAAAATGGACGAAATTATTAATGTTTCTACTAAATATGGAATTCCAATTATAGAAGATGCTGCTGAAGCTATTGGGGCTACTTATAAAGGTAAGTCTATGGGTACTTTTGGAGAATTAGGAGTTTATTCTTTTAACGGAAATAAAATTATAACCACTTCTGGTGGGGGAGCCTTGGTTTCTAATAAACCAGCGTATTGCTCAAGAGCTACATTTTTAGCAACTCAAGCAAAAGATGACGCCCCTCATTATCTGCATAGCGAAATAGGATACAATTACCGTATGAGTAATATTGTGGCAGGGATTGGTAGAGGTCAAATGGAAGTTTTAGATTCTCATGTAGCTGCCCGACGAGCTAATCATGCATATTATCTCGAAAACATTCAGTCCGATTCTATCCATTTTTTAAAAGAATCGAAGGGCTATTTTTCCAATCGTTGGTTAACTTGTGTTTTAGCAGCGTCTTTTGAACAGAGAGAGTCTATTCGGTTGGCATTAGCCGCAGAGAATATCGAGGCAAGACCTTTATGGAAGCCTATGCATCAACAACCTGTTTTTGAGAAATACCCGGCTTATACAAATGGAGTTTCAGCAGAATTATTTGAAAAAGGATTGTGCTTACCAAGTGGTTCAAATTTGTCGAAGGATGATTTAGATCGAGTTATAGAGGTTATAAATAAAATCTGCAATGTTTAAAAAACAACTCTTAAGTACGGTCAATCAATATGCTTCTCGTTGGCTGGTGCTAGCAATAGATTGCCTCTTAGTGCTACAGACTTTTGTATTGGCTTATTTTATACGTTTTAACTTTACGTTTAACTTTACTACACAAGATTTCTTATACCAACAACCTTTAGTCTTAGTATTAGCTC
>Ga0308006_10000834_pt1 | contig 11203 bp, 14 predicted proteins | sample Neamet69_FD_203150 | JGI IMG/M metagenome (GOLD analysis project Ga0308006, IMG submission 203150) | Marine microbial communities from water near the shore, Antarctic Ocean - #69 | ecosystem: Environmental > Aquatic > Marine > Unclassified | place: Southern Ocean | collected 2014-06-07 | reverse complement strand
CCTCTTCAATCTTTACCCAATTCAGGCCAGGTTTAGAATTATCAATATAGTCTTGAATAATGTATTTTTCGAGAGAACGTTTGAGATTATCAATCAATGACATATCTTCAACTAAGGTAGAATCAGTATCGTACCATGTATGACTTAATTTTACTCCGTTATCATAAACACTCTTCATATACAATGACCCATCTTGCCAATAACTTAAAGACTCTCCCTGTAGTATATCATCTTGATAATTTTGGTCTGATGAAATAACTCCATCTTTCCATAAGGATGTATGCCTTCCTTCTCTACTACCATTAACCCATAAGCCTTGCTCAGATAAAACACCATTTGGGTAATAGAACTTAGAATTACCATTTAGCTTTCCCTCTACAAAAGAGCCATCTATTGCAATAACACTATCCGTATAATAGAATTGATACTTCCCAACTAACAAGGTAGAATCTATGCTCATGAATATCTTTGATTCCTTATCAATAATCACATCTTTAATGTTTTTTACTGAAACTGTCTCCTGACAAGATTGAAAAAGAAGGCTAATCAAAACAAAGGAAAAAAGTATTTTATTCATTAAAGTCAAAATTGTTAGAGATGGAAAGAGAGATGATGATTGGAGAATTAAACACATTTAAAAATAATATTTTTCTATACCACAACGGGTTATGGACTATTCACAATCAGTTTCATTTGCATTTTGATCGTAAAAAATTTCATTTATCACAACAGATGTTGTTTTAAAAGAATTACTAATTTGTTCACAGATTTGAGATCCCAGTTCTCTTTTAGACACGTTATATTCAAGTTTAACAGAAACTATGTAAGTCTCATCTATTAATATAGTTTTATAATAATAAATTAAATCATCAGAAGTTCCAGACACGACGTAAAAATCATCTTCTAGAAGATTATAAGTCACCCCGTTCTTAGATTTTAAGACTTCCCCGTAAGATTGTACAAATAAATCTCTACCTCCATTCCAAGGGAAAACTAATCTTGGATCTCCATATTTAATTAAACTTCCTGGAACAGGATCTCTATTGACAAAAACATCTATTCCATCAACTTCAATTTCAAAAAGGAAATAACCATTTAAATCTTCAAAAGATTTTGTGTACCATGAGGATAAACCTGTTGGAATTAAGGAATTATGAACTTTTACTTGGAAGTCAAATATATTATCTACGTATAAATTATAATTAGAAACAAAGCCCTGTCTCCATTTATTTTCGGTCTGACAATATCCAATTAAGGGAATAGCAAATAATAGTGTTAATATAGTTTTCCTCATTTTAGTTAATTAAATTAAGAGTTCTCTATTTACATTTTAACTCATTACTGCAATAAGTTAAACTTTATAGTCGGCAGTGGAAGTTGGACTCTAAATTACTAAATTTAAGTTGCAGATTTAAGGGGTTCAGTTGATTTTTGTTAGATTTGGATAAAATATATTTTATGAAAAATTTGTGTTTATTGTTGATATACACCATTCCATTTGTTTGTCTATCTCAAGACGAAGTTTATTACAATATTTTAGAAACAGAATTAGGTGAGGATAAACTTATCTCATCTGTAAATGAGGAAGATTTCATCCTTATAGATAGTGGATGTCTGTATATTATAGACATTTTGGATCTCAACTATGATGGTTTCCTAGATTTAATCTTAGGAATAAGTAATGGTTGTGGGGGGAATTGTTGTGGGGATTCATATCAAATAATCACATACGATGGATCTCAATTTCATCTAAGTGAGATTATCGGATGGGATTATGGAGGCCTGAAAGTTTTTAATTCTTCTTTTGGATACTTTTTTGAAGTTGAGAATAATAGTTCAAATGGAATAGGTCAAACTAATTTTTGTCAAGATAAAACAGAACTATATAAATTAAACAACCATAAATTAGAATTGATAAACGAAACAACAATCGAAATTATTCCCTCGATAATCGAAATAAGTACATTGAATATATCACAATACTTTAACAGAGAGTATCCAGAAAAAATATACATAGAATACGACTTAAATAATGACAACAAACCTGATTCTATTGTTACGTCAATGACAGAGTGGAACAACAGGTATATTACTCTTTTTGATATTTATATTCGTGTTAATAACCAAATAAAAATTGAGATTCCCCAATCAAAAAGAATTGGTATATTAAATTCTGTAACAAATGGGTTTCATGATTTAGTAATAGATTGTGATGAAATATTAATTTGGAACGGAACAGAATACATTAGAAAATAAAACGAATCAAATACGATACAGACCACTGTGTCGGTATAACTGTAGCCTTCCCCTAATTAGGGGAAGGCTACAGTTATAGGGAAGGCTACATCAGGAAGAACAATATTATCAATTTTAGAAGTGTCATAATAAGGGGAAGGCTACACCAATTTAAGGAGATAATCTTAAATTATTTAAATTACTCTCAGATACAATAAAGACATTCTCTCCATACCGAGCAAATGACCAAACTGATATTGAAATATCTAGCTATTATTTCTATAGGAATAAATCACCTAAGATAAATTGTACTAGAGGTTCATTTGAAGAAATTTATATTGGTAATAAGTTTGGCAGTTTAACACAACAATTTAATTGTTTGATGAAACGAATAATTTATTTTACATTCAAGAGTATTATTGTGATAATACCAGATATAAAAATAGATTTATAACTACGTTGTAAACTTGACAACTAATCAGTTTTTTTTCGATAAATTAGTAGTCTACACACGCAACTAACAATACACAAAACGTTGTAAATAATTTAAACCAAACATTAAATTAATAAATTTAAAATTGTCATGAAAAAAAATATCATAACTATAGTATTGTTGATTTTTAGCACATTAACATTTGCACAATCCTCCTCAGAAATTTTGGTATTAAGTGCTGTAGTAAAAGACAAAGTAATGCCTAATGCTGAAATTATTTTTCAAAAAAATGGAGAAACATCTATTACTAAGTACACAAATACAGAAGGAAAAGTAAACATTCCTGAGCAATATAGAAATGACTCAGATGTTATTTTGATTATAAAAAAAGAGGGTTATTCACCGTTAATTACCAAATGTTTATGTGATGGGTTAACGTATGCAATTAGTCCGACCATGCAAGAATTAGACGGAATTAGAATTGTTTTAAGCTGGGGTGATTTCCCGAAAGATATAGATTCTCACTTATCCTATTTGGGAGGTTATATTTGTTATCATAAAAAAGAAGCAGGTCAGGCTAATTTAGATGTAGATGACACAAATAGTTATGGTCCAGAAACAATTACTATTACAAAAAAAGAACTAGGAAAAAAGTATGTATATGCTGTTCACAATTATTCAGATAGGGAATTAATCAATAATTCAAACCTTTCAAATTTGAGTAGCGCAAAAGTATTTATATATATTGGAAATACATTAGTTAAAACATATACAATGCCCGAAGGTAAAAGAGGAAATATTTGGATTCCCTTTTTAATTGACGAAATGGGAAACATTGTAAATGTTGGAGATTTTAAAAATGCTACAACATGGCAAGGAGTTAGTACAATTTTAAGGAACTACAGATTTGATGGTGATAATTCAGTTGTATCTAGTTCAGATAAGACTGAATCGCAAATCATTAACAGAAAAGGTGAGAAAGAATACCATTTAGGACATTTAGAAAGTGCAGTTTTTTTATATCAAAATGCAATAGAAATAAACCATAGAAACGGACAAGCATATAGCAATTTAGGATTAGCTTTTCAAAAGCTTAACAAAGAAGCAGAAGCCTTATGGGCAAATAGAAAGGCTATAGACCTTGCGTCAGGAAGCAAAGCACATATTGTTAGAGCTAGTTCATATTATAATATTGCTAGAATTTATGAAAATAAAGACCGATGGCAAGAAGCCTTACAAAACTATGAACTTGCTCTGCAAAACAGAGAACATGAAGCTTACACCAAAGGAATAACAAGAATGCAAGCTAAACTAAGATAGAGTATGAAAAAAAATGCAATTATAATTTACAAACTATTTTTTTTAATTCCATTGTTTTCATTTGCTGGGAACCTCTCTAAAGTTGTAAATACGTATAATGAGCATTGGCCTTAAAAATGAATTCAAACGAAAGTTTTGATATTGCATCAAAATGTGAAATGCTAGTTTTTATTGAAATTATCACTGAATATAACTCCCTTTCAGAAACTGTTTTAGCTCAAAGGATAAATCTTGAGAATATAAATTATAAGTCTGTAAGTAAATGGAGTAAAGAAACTAATGTCAGAATAATCGATAATTTTAATCAGATTTAAGATGAGTCATTAACAAAAGTTGTTTTTCTAAAAAAAAAAATAGCAAATGGGAAATACTATCTTTAATAGATTTAGAGAAAAGTCTACCTAATAATTTCTCATCTTGTTATAAAACAACTAAAATATTCTATAACGATTATATAAAAGAACAATTTAGGTTAGCAGCTTGATTTCCAAGAATTACCAGTGAAATTTCACAATTTTCAGGTAATGAAATCCAAGGACATAATTTTTCAGACAAAATATTCTTGTTAACGTTTGATAATGGTCCTACTCTAATTAATGGGAATACGGATAGACATATTAAAGTATTAAATAATCTTAGCTTGACAGGAGTGTTTTTTGTGTTAGGGGATAACAGCAAATAGATTAGAAACATCTTCTATTGAATCAATAAGAGAGCTGTATGGTGAGAATAGCGTGTTTTCTCATGGTAAAGTACATAAATCGCATCAAAAACATACCGAATGGAAAGAATCTATTGATTATACTAATAATCTAATTCATGAAGTTTTTTCGGCTCAAAATATAAATGAACTGGTATGTTTTAGACCTCCCTATGGTCAAAGAAACAAATCAATTGTAGATTATTTTATAGCCAATAAATCTAAAATAATTTCATGGAATATAGACTCTAGAGATTGGAGTTCTAAGTTAGATGTGGAGCAAATAGACAAATAAAATTAATGCTATTATGGCGAAAGGGTATTTTATTGTTTCACGATATTCATAGTAAAGCTCAAAAAGTGACTCCTATTATTCATTCATATTTTAAGGACACAGATATTACTTGGATGAGTGCTCATGAGCTTTAATATGTGTATTTCGGTTAATGGTTGACACAATCTCATAAAGTATATAAAGTCTGTCTTATAAGTTTAAATTTTAACGATTACTTACATATTAAAAAAAGAGCCATACTCTTTAATTCAATTTTTAGTCTCCATCTACTCATTTTCCCAAACTAAAACTTTAAGTCAGAAAGAAAAATATCATCAATATTAGAATAACTAATAAGGGGAAGACTACATAACTATTATACAGTTATCAAAATACAAGTTAGAAAGACAATAAAAACAACTATAATATCTAATAATGTATAACTAAATTTGACTAGATTTTTATTTATCAATTGAACACAGTGACAGTGTGAAGCCTGAAAAGGTTCATTTACATATCCCCTATATATTTAATAAAAGGTTCTTCAAGTTTTGAAATATCCTTAAATTAACAGCATTTTAATACTGAAATATTAATATAATAGGCTACAATTTAATAATCTACTTCATACGAATAGAATAATATATTTCTAAAAGATGATACAAATTGATAGTTTACTCTACAAAAAATCATTTATTGTATTTACTGAAGGTGTAATATTCTCCTTTTTACTTAAAATAGAAATTTCACTTACACCCATATAAGCAAACCAGTCACCCCATATTTTTTTAAGTAAGTCGAATTCATTAAGACAAGGTTTTAATGGTCTTAAATTTGTTCTTGGACGCTTTGAATTATTAATACAATCAGGCACAAATTGTAAGCAAAGCACTTTAAGATCGTTGAACTTTACTCCAGACTTCACTAACCCCCAATCTCCAGAAACATACCTATCTATCCAATCATTTTTATTTCTAAGTGGATCAAGATATGGTCCCTCAAGATGCCCAAGTTTATTTCCGATCCTACTGGGGTTAGATTTACTCATATAAACATAACCATCAGTTAATATTATTAAACGGTTCTCATAATCAGGAACCAATAAACTCTGTAAATCATTACGTAAAAAACTATATAAATCAGATCCTGGATATTTTGGATGTTGACCTTTAGCTTTAGCATATAATTGTGATACTACCTCATCAATTTTTGAAAGTTCATCTTTTGGGAAGACATCCAAAAATTTTTTCAACTTTTCATGATGCTTTCCATTTGAAAAATCTACTGACAGATTTGATGCTATGTCAGATCCTGCAATAGGAGGGTTAAAATGTATAGATAGTTTATCATAGGATCTTAATTGGCCACCAATATATTTTGAACTTACATTGTCTCGGAAATTATTTAAAATTTCACTAATCAATAATTTGTCAGTTGCTATCTGACCAGGACGAGCTAACCTATCAGATAAGTCACAGTATATGATAACGTTTGTTTTTGCTGGCATTTGAGCGTATATAACACTAGAGTAGCATGAAGCTAAACTTAACATCAAAATTAGAGCTCTTAATCGACTTAAACCTTTCATAATTAAATAGATAAAATTGATTTATTTTTTAGAAAATTATTTCTTTCAGATATAATTTCACTAACCTTAGAATCTCTGTCAGTCTGATCTGCATCATATTGAAATGAGATAAATTGAATCCAGCCATTAGTAAATTCTGATATTCTTTTCTTCAGTTGCTCTTCACCACCAACTTCAGCAACTCTTACTTTAATTCTTAGTTTTTGAATAGAACTATTGATATCAATAATACTTTGTGGTATTAGATTTAGTTCAGCAACAAAAGAGTTTTTCTGTTCTCTTAGTTGCGAGATTTTCTCTTGCTTAATACGAATCTCATTATTCAGCATAATAAATGGATTTTTCAATTTAGCCTCATCCTCAAAGAAGTAAAGTAAAACAGACCAAAATATGTACGAAAAGAATCCGAAACATAAAATCAATATGAAATTATTGGTATCTAAAACATGAGATAATTTCCCCATAAATGTTGTTGGTAATGGCTCGTAAATACTATGTTCTCCTGACATTAATATGATTTTCATTTCAAACATTACTGCTAAAGAAATATCAATAACCAAGACAATTAACCCTATTACTGATGCGGCGATAAATTTAAACTTCATTGTAGAGGATAATACTAAATGAATAAGAAATGCAAATGTTAAGAATAGCATGGGGAGCATTATTGATGGAACGCCAGCCATAGTACCACAACCATCAATACCTAATAGATCGGAAAGGGAGTTAAAAACATTAGGACTACATCCACTATAGGCCATATTATCTGTCATCACATTTGGTAAAGACCAAATAACCCATGCTACATTTGCATAAAAATACAAAATTGTTAAAGTTAAGATGCCAATAAAGAATATAGTAGAATTAAATTTAAACTTATTAAATAACCTTTTACCATTTCTTCGTAAATGTACTTCTGGATCAGTATTTTCAAGTTTGGCTAAGTCTTCTTCTTCATCTTCAATTTGCTTAGACTTAGACGCAATTTGATCAGGTATTAACTCCCGTTTTTTATGGTTAAAATCTTCTATATCACTTTCATGTTCACTGATTTGATCTAACAAAGGTCTAGAAAGGTCAGTATTTTGCTTTACAGAGTCTTGTTGACTAATTACATGCCCAGAAAATATAGTTGTAAGATGCTCTAAATAGCATACTAATGTACCCATATTTTCAACACTCATTGACCGACCATATTCTTGATATGTAACAGAAAGTACTTTTTTCTCATCAACAGTATCAATGTAATTCTCATTACTATTAAAAAACTTACTCATCGTTTAATATGTTTTTATAAAAGTCATTAAAATTCTGTTTATTTACTACTGCAGTTTCTACCATAACATATATTTCATCATGATATTCAGCTGAAAAATTTAATTTCTTCAGATAAGAGTGAAATATTTTATTTTCAGCTTCATCAATAATACCATCAACATGTATGAGTTCCATAAGATCAAAAATGAATTGAAATTTTTCCTCTTCTGTAATGGGATGGATAAACTCATTCTTATAAGGATTTTTAATGATTTCTAACAATTCACTATTTTTTAAACCTAAATTCTTGGCTTTTTCATTTATATACTCTAATTCAGAGACATCAAAAAAACCATCAGAATAGGCAATTGCAACCAATGCACTAATCGTTGTTGTATCCATAAGAAGTTTATTTAGTTGGTTCAAAACAAGGGTTAAAATCAATCAATTTAACCATTCCTTGATCTTGTTTTAAAATTATAGGTGTATTACTATATACGATTGTTGACTCTTGAGTATAAAGGTCTAATCTTGTGATTTCAACAAAAGGCACCCCTTCATGGCATGCACCAAAACCCCAGCCTCTATCTTCATTAGGTGGTGTTGCACATTGTAGATACAGACTTACTAATGTATCTTGCTTTGTCTGAATCACTTCATTTGCCAAATTATCATTCAGATTAATATTTGTCTCTCTATAACCTCCAATATCGTTAGGGTAATTAGGATCTAATTCATCAGGTGACTTGATAATATTACCATTTGAGTCTACACTATTATTATTACTATTATTTAGATTTATTAGTGAATTGTTATTTTTCAAATCTTTTAAAGGAGTTTTATTTGCAAATAATATAAATTGTGCCGCATTACAATTATGATCATTAGATGAAATACGAACACTTATACGAGCCATGCATTCTCTCTTCTCCTTTATTATTAAAGGTAGAGTTTGAGGCTCATATACATCACCTGTCCAATCTTCGGGGAGAGCTGGCTCCCAATCATAATTTACAGTATCTTGAGCATAAAGCCCAAAGTTAAGGAATAATACAAAACCTAAAAACATCTTTACAACAAAACTAAAACGACACATATGACTGAAATTAATTTAAACTTTAAATTTAATTTGCACCAATAATTTCCCGCAATCTGAAGTGGGTTGGCAAATCTCAACACTTTTTGATCTCTAACTTTTTTCTTTCCAAAAGAATAAATGTAATGGAATATACTTTCATGTGCAAACTTTGAAAGTACAATAACATCTATATTCAAAACTTCTTTACCTAAATTTTCATATGACTTTCTAGTTGTGTGATGTATTGCATAATTCCCATAGTACGATTTACCCCAAGCACCATGTTTACCTAAAATAATAAAGGGAAACATTTGGCATCTATATCCAATCTCATGGAGCCAGATTTTCTGCATTAATTTCCATTCATCAGAAATCATATATGTTTGCTTTTCAATAAAAGGTATTGGATTAACTCTTTGTGCTCTTTTGTATAAAAGATACTGTTCTTTCTGGTTAAGATTTAACACTTTCTTTCTTTTCGAGAAAAACAACTTCAAATAAAATCGAAAGGCATTTAATCGGTTAATGTACAAGTTTATATATCCCATCAAGTCGTTTGTTGAAAAGCTCATATCAACCTGTATATCTATATGATTTAACTAAGAAAAATAAGCCAACAATTAAATCTATCACAAGCCACGATTCTTTATCGTAGAGATATATGGGTATGATTGGATTAAATACGATGGAAATAATAGCGTATAGAATGAGCCAAAAAGAAATTCCTTTTTCAAATTCTGTAATAATCAAACAAATTGCCCCAAAAGTTACAGCAATTCTTAATAAAGTATAATATCCAGATGGTAAATCGGCAATTGCGATAAAGAGAAGAATTGCACAAAATAACAATAGCTTTTTCAAGGTAGGCATCTAATTATTATATCAATATAGTTAATTTATTGCAAATCATTTGCTAGATTGATCCTGCAGTGTAAATTTCAAGTTAACTGTAGAACACAAGGCTCAAAGGTGAAAATGAAATAAAATTCCTCTGTATGAACTTCATACAAAAAGTTACTCCTTATCAGACTTAAATAAAGACCATCCAAAAAACACACAACCAAATAACACGATATTACCCATTAAACCTGCACCTCCATTTGTTGAACCTGTAGTCGCTTTTAAAACAGCCATTATTAACACCGAACCAATCGCTAACACTAATCCAAATATTTTTTTCATATTATAGTTTTACATGTCTTTAGCTATAACTAAAGGATTATTAATTCTTTACAAGTTAAGCCCGAAAGCAACATAAAAAAACTCCAAATAAGCATTCACCCAGATCAAGCACACTTTTACAAATACTAAAAAGCTCTTAAACGCTTTATACAATGTCATTAAAGTTGAAATATACAAAAAAAAACTAATAAAATGGTTTTGGTTGTAAATCGACAGCAGAAGTTGGACTCTAATTAGTAAATTTAAGTCAAACATTCTCAAAGGAAGGTTTACCTTCTTTGTCTGGATATGTCGCATTAATATACTAAATATATAATATTTAGATTTGAATTAAACTTTCTCTCTATGTTAAAGCACCACAGACTTCCTAAATTCATTATTCTTGAAGCTGCTTACTTTACGTTTAGATTTACACTCACCTATCGAGATATTGAAGAGCTGATGAAAATCAGAGGTATCAAGGTTGACCATTCTACTATTCAAAGATGGGCATTTAAATATGAGCATATAAATGAGGTATCTATACAAGAGGGAAAATAGAGTTTGTACTAGCTGTAGAAGGAATGAAACCTATATTAAGGTAGCTGGTAAAGACAGGTATCATTAAAGAGCAGATGACAAATTCGGAGACACCGTAGACTTTCTTCTAACCAAAAGTAAGGATGAAAGGTTCAGCACAAAAGGTCTTCAATTAAGCCATCTCTAATAATCAGAATCCGAGGATTACCAACATTGATAAAAGTGGTTCTAACTTTACTGCTATTAGATCCGTTTGGAAATCCTGGAGACATTGACCATGTAAAAATGGAAATGATTGACCGAAGATCGTGTGTTAGATTATTAAATTATTTACAATTTTAAATATTAGTACAAGCTTTCATATAGCACAACCATACTAGATATTGTGAAATGTTTTGAAATTAATTTAATTTATTGTTAACCTTCTTGGTTTGGTGCACATTAAAGGGTGTATATTGAAATTATAAATCAAAACATAAATTAGTTACAGATTAGTAACTAACCTATAGACTCTCTATACCTATGTGTATTAACAAATAGTATATACGTTACCCACATATTTATCCCTAAAACATGAAAAAGTCATTCATTCTAATTTTACTTGTATTGCCAATTTT
>Ga0308006_10000830_pt1 | contig 11230 bp, 10 predicted proteins | sample Neamet69_FD_203150 | JGI IMG/M metagenome (GOLD analysis project Ga0308006, IMG submission 203150) | Marine microbial communities from water near the shore, Antarctic Ocean - #69 | ecosystem: Environmental > Aquatic > Marine > Unclassified | place: Southern Ocean | collected 2014-06-07 | reverse complement strand
CTTCCAATAATAGCTGCTCTATCGTGGTCTTGAAGTGCACCTGCAACAATTTCGCTTGCCGAGGCTGAGCCTTCATCAACTAAGACGACTAAATCTTGTTTTTGAAATCCTCCATACTGGCTTGCTTTATATGTTTTTTTAGATCGTGAATTTCCTTGAGTATAAACAATTTCGCCATTGGTTAAAAACTCATCTACCATCGATGTAGCTGCATGAAGGTATCCGCCAGGGTTGCCGCGTAAGTCCAAAATTAACTTCTGCATTCCCTCTAATTTTAAATCATCTATTGCTTTGGTAAATTCTGCATTCGTAGTGCCAGAAAAACGATTTACCTTTATATAGCCAACTTCAGGATTTATCATATACGAGACATCCACACTAGTAATTGGTATTTTATCTCGTATTATAGTAAACTCAATTAGTTTTGAGCGCTTCGGTCTTTTAATAAACAGCTTTACTTCTGTTCCTTTAGCTCCTCGTAAATTCTTAACTACATCTGCATTGGTAAATCCTACACCAGCTACATTTAGTGTGTCTACCTTTACAATTCGGTCTCCAGATAGAATTCCCATTTGTTCCGAAGGACCTCCAGAAATTGGACTTACAACTACAATAGTATCGTGCTGAATTTGAAATTCTACTCCAATCCCTTCAAAATTACCTTGCATTCCTTCGGTAATAGATTGCAAGTCGTCTACATGTATATAAGTAGAATGTGGGTCTAAACTCTCTAAGGTATTGGTAATTATTTCTTCTTGCAGGCTATCTAAATCGAGCTTATCTACATAGTTGTGTTCTAAAAAACTAAGTAATTCTACAAGCTTAGGAAAATCAGAAGACGAGGCCTTTAGTTGAATGTATTCAGAAGGGTTCGATAAATATTTACCTAATGACAAGCCTATTGTAAAGATGAATAGAATTAAGAATGGCTTTTTAAGATTAGATTTATTATTGCTCATTTTATAAATTTTCCAATGGTATATGTACAATTTCTACTCCTGCTTTTTCTAAGAAGTCGATTCCCGATGTATCCTTGTATTTATGAATAAAAACAACTCGTTTAATGCCCGATTGATACACGAGCTTACTACATTCTTTACATGGCGATAGTGTTTGGTAGAGTGTAGCTCCTTCTGTACTTTGTGTAGACCTTGCAACTTTAGAAATTGCATTTGCTTCGGCGTGTAAAACATACCACTTGGTCTCGCCCGCATCGGTTTCACATACATTTTCGAAGCCTGAGGGTGTACCGTTATAACCGTCTGAAATTATCATGCGATCTTTTACAATTAACGCCCCTACCTGTTTGCGTTCGCAATAGGATAAATTTGCCCATTCTAAAGACATTTTTAAATAGGCGATGTCGTATTTGAGTTGTTTGCGTGAATTGCGAATTGTATTAGACATGAAATAGGTTTAAATAAATTAATGCTAAAATACTAATAAGGCTCACTATTAGTAGGCATTTTCTTCTCCGCTAATTGAGTTTGAAACAGTTTGTAAAACGATTCTAATATCTAGAATTAAAGACCAATTTTCTAAATAAAAGATATCAAATTTCACTCTGTTGTTAATGTCAGTCTTAACTTTTATTTCTCCTCTATAGCCCTTAATTTGTGCCAAGCCAGTAATTCCGGGTTTCACAAAATGACGCACCATATATTTGTTTACGCTTTTTGAAAACTCCTGAGTGTGTTGTAACATGTGTGGACGAGGTCCTACTACGCTCATATTCCCTATGAGTACGTTTATAAATTGAGGCAATTCATCTATACTTGTTCTACGCATAAAAGCACCCATTTTGGTAATCCTAGCATCCTGTTTAGTGGCTTGTATTTTGTTTGCCTGCTTATTCGTTCTCATTGACCGAAACTTATAGCAGCCGAAAGCTTTACCATTTTTTCCATCTCTTTTTTGTTTGAAAAAGATAGGACCCTTAGATTCCCAACGAATTAGTAGTGCTATTACAGGGATTAGCCAGGATAGTAATAGAGTAATTACTAAGCCTGAAAAAATAATATCAAATAAACGTTTAACAAAGCGCCTGAAAACATCATCTAACGGACGTTGTCTAAAAGATATTACAGGTAAATAGTCGTAGTATTGTACTGCTCCCATTTGCCTAAACACCCCTTTGTAATCGGGCACTAATTTTAGGGTAATTAAATTATTATCTGCAAAAACTTCAAACTCCTTGATCTGTTCTTTAGAAATAGAGTTCATGGATAGGTATATCTCATCGATATTATTATCAATTGCAAAATTGAAGCTTTCAGAGATTTTACCTAAAAGAGCAGCATCATTATTTTCTGAATCAGAGAAGTATCCTTTTAGTCTATACCCTAATTCTAAACGAGAATTAAAATATTTTCTAAGAACTGAAATACTTTCATCTTCTCCAATAATAATTACATTTCTGTAGTTACCTCCTGCAATACGGTACCCTTTTAAGAGTACAACTATACTTAGCTTGTTTGCTATAATAAGTGAATAAATTAAGACTAAAGTAATTAGTTGGTCATTTACAGCATTCCCTTCTTTAAAAATTCCGAAATACGTAAAATAGGCTAAGAAAAATGTAGAAAATTGTGCTATTACTAAGTAAATAGCCTTTGATGGACGTGCATTTCTATAAAGATTATAAAATTGATTGTTGAACGAAATTAATAACCAAGCTGTATTAAAGAACAGAATATAAACCAAGTCTAAGTACAAAACAGGGTTCATATAATACATCACCCCATTAATAATCGACATGTCGATTAAGGTCATTACAGGTTTTAGTAAATTGGAATATCCTCTATGCACAATTTTGTTTGTTATCGGTACAAGCTACAACTTTGAATGTAGCTATTTTTTTAACCATTCTTTAATTACTAACAAAATGAACTTAGTATTTCCAACTAAGTATCTCTTCCACATTCTTTTCGGTTCTTGAATTAGTCTGTACAACCATTCTAGTCCAGTATTTTGCATCCATAGAGGAGCTCTTTTAACTAAACCAGAAACTACGTCAAAACTTCCACCTACACCCATCACAAAACTAACTTTAGCTAGCGTTTTCCTATAATTGTAAAGAAAGTTTTCCTTGGTAGGGGAGCTAATAGCAACAAATAGTATTTGTGCCCCACTATCCGCTATTTGTTGTGCTATATTTTTTTCATCCTCAGTAGAAAAATAGCCATTTCTATAGCCAGCAATAATATTATTCGAATACTGTAGTCTATATGTTTGCACCACTTTTTTTACCACTTTTTCTTTGGCTCCCAAAAAGAAAATTTTATATCCCCTAGTGTGTGCTAGCTCAACTAGATTTGTCATCAAATCAATTCCAGCAACCCTTTCCTTTAAAGGTTTTTCCAAGAATTTAGAAGCCCAAACAACTGCTTGGCCATCTGCGTTAATTAAATCGGCTTCGTTTACCGCCTGCATTAATTCCACATCTCTTTGCATTGCAACAATTTTCCCAGCGTTTACAACCACATGGTGTAAACTCTGCTGAGATACAATACGTTTGTCTATAATTTCTAGGGTTTCATCCATCGATAAATTATCGATTACTGTATTGAGTATATGTATTCTGTTAGACATTTATTATGGAGATAGGGGGGGTGATAACGAGTAATTTCAATACGTTCTTGCAAAAGTAATGAAATTGTCACAGAATCGTCACTTCTTAGACTTTTATCCTAGATGTTTTAAGTATATATTCTATGGGATTATTTTTCTTTTATGAATTATTTCTTGAAGGTATTAAAATTTGAAAAAAGAAAAATTCCACCGAAAAAGCTAACAAAAGTTATTCCCGCATTCCTAACTAAGTAATTTTCTACAAGGCAGATTGAAGTTATTGTAATGAAAAAGAAGATACTCAGTAAATCGCGAGATTTTAATGATATAATTAAATTTAGGATTAAATAAAATAATAATATTGCAAGCCCTATAAGTCCAGATTCAACTGAAAAACCTAAAAATTGATTATGAGAATTATAGTTTTCTTTGGCTGCAGTATTCATGCCCATTTTAACATACTGGTTCTTTAATACGATAGTTTCCATGGACGCGCCATGACCAAAAATCGGTTTAATTTTCACGACCTCTATTGCTGCACTCCATCTAGCTAGTCTAGAATCGCCACTTCCTTTTCCATTATAATTAGTTCCTATTTGATTCGACAACTCCCACGCTACTTCATTTGTTGCACGTTGTATTAAATAGGTGTTTTTAAATAGGCTAAAAAACACGACAATTATTATAGACATTAATGTTACGGAACTAATTATTGTTGCTTTCTTGTTTTTTAACCTGACATGAAAATACATGCTAGAATATATTATCATTAAAAGAATATAGAGTCCTAGAACAATTCGTGAGTTCACGAAAATTATAGATAGAGAAATAAGTCCTATAATCGGAGTTTTCCATCTGCTAAAATTATGGATTGACGTAAAAATTATTATTGCTAAAGAACTCAACAGGTACACACCGAAATAGGATGGATGTATATCTATTGGATTTGTATAATGCGCACTAGTATGAAAATAATTAAACAAGTCTTTATCAATTGTAAATAATGGTTTTACATCATAGTACTTACTAAACACCATTATTAGTAAGTATGCGGAAGAGAGTATCGCTCCGTAGGTTAAGCCTTTTAATGCGTGGACCTTTATCTTTGATAAATCGTCTTTAGGTAGAAATAGAAAACTAATCGGAGTTAATATAAAGGTTAATCTCCTCTCGAGGGCGATTATAACATTTGAGTTTTCTTCCACAATAAAAAAACTCCACAAAACAGGTATAATTAATATAGCAGTAGAAAATACTACAGCCTTAATATTTGACTTTTGTAAGGAAAGATGCTTAGAAAAAATGAGTACCATTACAAGACAATAATACAGAGCTAATACATAATTATTTATCCCATTTGCAAAAGGTAGAGAAAGGGCAAAAGTAAAAGCAATAAATGGTAAACTCTTATTTCTTAGAAACAGCATAATTTTTTAAATACATTAAACTGAATAAAAGACCTATAAATATTGCAGACATTCCAGAGCTAAATACATGACCAGCAATTGAAGAAATACCAAGTAAAATCAGCGCCATTAAAAATACAAAATTTGTATACTTATACTCCTCAAATTTTGAAAATCTCCACGATTGATTTATCAATACCCCAAATAAAAATAAAAATAAAATAAGACCAACAAAGCCATACGCAAAAAAGACGTCTGCTATATCAATCTCAATAATTTTAGAATTATTCAACAATTCATATCTAGTTTGACCAACCCCAATAAACTTTTCTATAATGCTGTATTCTTCCATATAAACTTTGTATGCATCAGTAAAGAAAAAATTTCTATGTGAAAATATAAATGTCAATATATCTAGTTTACTCCAATAATAACTCAACCTATCTAATACTGATGATTGCTTAACAGCCCACCATGTGCCAGACACCACTAATGGTATGGACACCAGTAATGTAAGTATTAATTTCTTCAATTTCCCAATCTTTATTTGAGCTGTAGGTCTCTCTAGTGGAATTAATATTAACATTAACAATATTCCTAATACTCCTGTTTTAGAGCTAATACTTAATCCAACAAATAAACTAAAAACCATGAAGATGTAAAATTTCCAACGCTCTTTAGTCAAAAAGAGCTTATATGCCAATATTGAGGTTAGAATAATTAACAAGGCAGAGGTTTCGTTTCCGGCAAAAAAAAAGCCTTTACTTCCAATATCCCCTGCTTTATACATTGGGTAACCTAGTCCAATATATTTTATTAAAACATTAACCACTAGTACTATATATGAAAACCAAACTAATTTAAAGAGCTTTTTGAGTTCTATAGGATCTTGCCTGTCAATAAAATCTTTAAAAAACAAGAAACTGAATAATGGTGTTAAATACCTACTAACTTTAACTATATCGCTAATTAAAAAGCTCGTGTCAAGTTGTATAAGTATCTGATAGAAAGTAGGCAGTAGCATCAACAAAAACATTAAACACGAAGTAACCAACAACTTAAAATTAAATAGAAAGAAGCGAAAAAAGATGACTGCTATAATGATTAGTTTAAATAGTTGACCAAGAGTTATAGGGAGTATAATCGCATTTCTTAGCATTATACCATTAATCATATCAAAGGGTAGTAATGCGAGCATTAACAAGACTATTAAGGCATCTATTTTTTGTAGTTTGAGCATGCTTAAAAGACTTTTGTTAACAGTTTAATTTCAATTTCAACGGTTTTAGAAAGATCAATAAGCTCAATTGATTTTCTACCACTTAAAACGATTTTCTCAAAACGATTTTCATTGTTTGTAAATGAAATTATTTTGGACGAAAGATCTAATGCGGTATTCCCTAGTACTCCATTCTCTCCATCTTTAATAAATTCTTTTTTAGAAGAGTTGTCTGTTGTTACGACTAATAATCCAGCAGACATAGCCTCCATCATCGTTACTCCTTGAGAGTCCATACGCGTTGTGGAAATAAATGAGCCGTATTTTAAAAACAGCTCTTTCATTTCTTGTCGGTTCAAAAATTTAGTAATTATCTTTACTCGATCCTCCAGCTTTTTAGCTATAATTATACTTTGATAGTGCTTTTTGTAAATACCTTCGCCATAAATATCTAGCGTGTATTTTTCAGGTAAATTTTCTAAAACCTCTAGAGTTTTCTCTATGTCGTAAACTCTATTTGAGAGGGAACGAATTGTTACTATTTTGAATCGCTTGTCTACTTGATTTTTAAATTCAAAAAATGAGGTGTCAATTCCATTTGGTATAATTTTAAAATCGCTAATAGTCAAATTCAAATTTTTCTCAGCATCCTCTTTCATCCATAAAGAAGGAAAAATGAACGGATAATTATTTTTTTGATTTCTGAAAAACCGCTTCATTTTTGGAATGACAAAACAATCTCTTTTAATCCATTTCAGAATATCTGAAATTCTATAATTGAATTCATACCAACGTGCAGTATACTTTTGTACCTCACTACCATGAACATACATCACTGTTGGTAAATTACACCTCATTATATGTTTATAAATTGGCCATCCGTTATCTTTACTAAAGGGGTATATATTTAATAAGTGTAAATAAATACCTGTCTGCTTGTCCAGTAGTTTAATGATTTCTTTTGAAACCATCTTCTGTACTTTTACGCCCTCATAGGTATAAGAATCGACCGTTTTAGAGGGCACATATACTGTTACATCTATATTTTTTTGTTGCATCTCAAGGCACCTCATATGAACGAACATATGATTATACGGTTTGTTTTCGCTAGGATACCTAGAAGTAATTACAACAACTCTCACCCTTTAGATTTTAATAATACTAAAATCGGTTTCTGTACTCTCCCATGATATTTTAGTTAAATGAGAAATATTGTTATGTTTGATTTGTAAAAATATATAATGCAATACTACAAGAAAATCGATTACATTATTTACACTCCAACTCTTTCCATTATCAATACGCATTCTAAAATCAAAATATGCAACATCTATTGGTGCTCCATCTACAACGCACTCCTCCCAATCTATTAGAATATCTCTACCGCCAGTTTCAATTACGTTTGTTAAAGAACAATCGGAATGCATTAAAACAATCGAAACTAATTCGTTTTCATATTTTTTAGAATAAAAATGTACCGTGTTTAGTAAACAGTTAAAGCCTTCCTTCTCTAATACAATTAATATCTCTTTTAATATCCTACTTACATAAGGATGTTTGATCAATTTTACTTCTTTTGAATTGGATTTTATATTATCGAAGAAATCAATAATTGATGTGGGCAGCTCGTTAGGGTGTATGCCCTTGTAAAAGGTTGTTTCAATTATAGTGAAATCATTCGTCTCAGAAAAACTAAGTATTTCAGGAGTAACATTTTTACCATATTTAACAGCGTTTATGATAGAATTATATTCATTCAGAATCATGCCCCTGTATTTTCCAAAACCAATTTTTATTAAACTTATATTTTTATTACTAAAATTAAATATTGTGAATTTATTACAAACATCTTGATTCCAGGGAAGAATTAACTGACTTGTTTCATCGGCCAAATGACGAGATTTAACTGTAATTATTGGAAATATTTTTTTTAAAATAAAAAAGGGAGCCCTCTGTAATAAATATTTTTTTATCCACCCTTTGGTGTTTTTCGTTTTAATTAAACGAATTGCGTTTAAAAATATATTTCTTGAATGTAATGGTATAATGAAATATGGCGTCTGCATGTTTGGCAACACCAAATACTCTCCTGCATTTATTGGCAGTTTATTTAATTGCTCGATAATTCTCATACTTCCCTAATCTTCTGTAAATACCAAACTTAAGCTTATCATAAATATATTTAAATTGTAAACCGATCCTATTCCTTAAAACAATTTTTTTTAGTGCTGAATTAATTTCTTTTTCATTTGGCTTTAATCCTTGATTAAAGAAGTCCAAAATTAATTGTTTTGCTTGACAGCGGCTATTTAAAAGATAAATTTTCTTTAAACTCTCTTCAAAATAATCTGTTTCAATTAAATGCTTCCATTTATTAGTGTATAAAGATTTAAAAACTAAAAATGTACTCGAATCAGATGGTTGTTTTTTATCTAATAATAAATGATGAGTCCAAAAAGTAAAGAGCTTCTCTTCCTCAATGTCAGGGATCAGCAAATACTCAGTTTTATACAAAACAGTTGAAAATGGAATGTCATAACTCAAAACAAGGGACTTTCGTGGTAAAAAGCAGATAGCAAATTTGATATCCAACAATAATCCATCAACCAATAGTTGAGTCGATTCGTTAGCATTTGAAGGTTTATAATAAAGTTGACCAAATTCTTTTGATAGAACTTTTTTCAGGGTATTATAGTCTTCTTTTAATACAATTAAATCAACATCATAAATAGTTTCTCTAAAATCCAAAGGTCTAAGCAGGTAGTAGCTTATGTTATTACTATCCAATAAAGAAAAAACTATATCGACCTTTTCTTTCATGACAACCTGCTATTTAATTCGCTTTTTGCAATTATTAAACACTTCTCAATGTTGTTTTTAACCGTATCTATTGTGCAATACTTAATTCTTTTATCATTTAAATAGTCCTGATAATATTGCACATACTTCTGTATCTCACTAACAGATAACTCTTCTTTTCTTTTATAAATAATTTCAGCATCACCATTTAGTAAAATTACAAAATCTGGACTTGGCGAAATTAACAATATAAAATAATAATAATGTCTAATCTTTCTACCTTGAACTTTAGTAATAATATAATTATCAATAGGGCATCTATCGGAGATAACATGATTTTTTTTGGATTGAGAATAAACATCAAAATCATTTATTACTCGTAATATTTTTCTAAATATTCTTAAAAAAATATTACTTAAATCTGATTTAATGAACTCCTCAAAATATCGATACTTTCTACTTTCATTACTTCCACCAAAATATACATAACTTATGCTATTTACCTCTTTTGCTAATTCTGTAGCTAATGTTGTTTTTCCTGACCCATCAGGACCTAAAATTGTAACTATCATTTACTTTCTTAATAAGTTAATCTCAGCGTATACTACATACACAATCATTATAAATAAATAGGAAATGGCATTTGCATAAGCAGCTCCAATTATCCCCATAGTTTTTGTCAGTATAATAGTGCTAAAAATAGTTACAACTATTAAAGCACTTGTTGCGTACATTCTAATTTTTTGTTTGTTTTTTGCGGTAATTAACACACCATAATTTGCACTTACAAATCTAAACAAGTAAGTTGACACGAAAATTAGTAATAACTCTAAAATGTAATCTAATTCAATAAATTTATCTCCATAAAATAAGTTTACTATCCAGTTACCCTGAAAATAAAACAGTGCAAATAATAATACCCCTATCAGGATTGCAATCATGAGAAATTGCCTAAACAACTTCTTAAAATACTCAATGTTCTCTATGTTTTCTGACAACAATTTTAATAGTACTTGAGAAAATATCATTGGTAAAATAGAAATAGGAACAATAATAATTTGAATAGAACGGTAAATAGCTAATTCTTCATCTTTAACTAATAATCCCATAATAATAATAATTGCATTTAGATATAGCGCTGACTGTAACTCATGAAACCCATAGGGTGCTCGTTCTTTTACAAAAGCTATCATGTTTTTTTTCAGCCCTACTATTGGTTCATTTTCGTTGTCTGCCTTGTAGTATTTATACAACTGAAAAGAAGAAAAAATAAAGAGCAAAATGTTCATTGTGAAAACAAGCCCTAAAACAGTAACTAATGTTGGAGTTATTACACTAAAATATAGGCATAGTAATACAGACATTACAAATATGAGGTAAAAGATGTACCCTTTTGCTTCTTTATCGAACAATCCCAGACCTTTAAAGAGGGAGTAAGTGTTTTGAATTAAAACCATTATTGATGCTAATAAAACTGCAAAAAGAAAATGGGATGTATTAATTACAGTTAGATTAAAAAGGCTTAAAACCATGAAAATACTTCCTAGTATCAGCGTAATAATTATAGAAAGGAATACGGATTTTAAATAGTAATAATATTTGAGCTCTTTTTCTCTGGAAACTTTGTAGATCAAAAATAATTGACCACCAAAAGACATAACGCTCTTAAAAAGATTTGCTAATGAACTAATATAGGAAAATATTCCAAAATCTGATAATGACATAAAGCTTACTAAGCCGAAGTTCAATAGCCACCTTGAAATGAAATTCATACCATTAGAAATGGTATTTGAAAACAGATATTTAACTACTTTTCCCCGCAAATTAATTAGATAAAGTTTGTACTAACCCTGAAAGAATGATCTCTATCTCTTTTTGTTTATCATATTGAAAGTCTATTTCTCGTATAGCAACAATATTTACAGCCTTATCCTTGATGATCATAAGCTTGATGTGTTGAGCATCAATACTCTCTAATACGTATGTGTTTATGTAAGTGTTAAAATGTCTAGTATTGTAAAAATCGTTAAAATATGACAATGAATCTGAAGATAATAGTGTTTGTGAAAACTCCCAAAGATCATTTTCATCTGATTTATAATAAATCGCCACATCAATATTTGTACTTGATTCATTTGTGAAAAAGAAGGATAAACGATTTATGTCTTTTTTCTTTTCATTAAAATTAACATACAATTCTGTTGTGTCTTTATTTGTACTCCAATAGTAAAAATAT